>Ga0272446_1000547_pt1 | contig 58653 bp, 61 predicted proteins | sample YNPCB0061_FD_194587 | JGI IMG/M metagenome (GOLD analysis project Ga0272446, IMG submission 194587) | Hot spring microbial mat communities from Yellowstone National Park, WY, United States - YNP-CB-006-1 | ecosystem: Environmental > Aquatic > Thermal springs > Hot (42-90C) > Sediment | place... | reverse complement strand
GGCAAAAATAGCGTTTCGCGCTCGTAAAAAAGCGGCGCTGTCGCCGTATCTTTAAACCAATTTGAAACCATTATTGAAAAGGAGTAACAATATGCCTTCTAAATCCGCACCTGTTGCAGGCCAGTCCGCCCTCGCGGCTCTAAAAAAATCATCGTCAAAAACATCGCTGAATGGAAAGCCAACTAAGGTTAAAACGGTCGGCGTCCTGACAAGCGGCGGTGACTGCTCAGGGTTGAACGCCACGCTGCGCGGCGTTGTCAAAACACTCATCAACGACTATGGCGTAACCGTTATTGGCTACCGCGACGGCTTTCGCGGCATGATTGAAAACGATTATTTACACCTTTCGCTCTCACATGTCTCTGGCATTCTCGGCATCGGCGGCACAATTCTCGGCACATCGAACAAAGCCAATCCGTTTCGTCAGTATCAACCGAAGACTGGCGAATTTAAAGATGTCTCGAAAAAAGTCGTCTCCGACGCAAAGAAACTCGGCGTCGATGCGCTTGTCGCCATTGGCGGAGATGGCACGATGTCGATGGCGGCGCGATTTACCGAAATGGGCTTGCCGACCGTTGGCATTCCAAAAACGATTGATAACGACTTGATGGCGACCGACCTGACGTTCGGATTTTATACGGCGGTTGAAATTGTCGCCGAATCGATAGACCGCATCAACACGACGGCGATGTCGCATCACCGCGTGATGGTTATCGAAGTGATGGGACGTTATGCTGGCTGGATTGCGCTTTACGGCGGCGTTGCAGGCGGCGCTGATGTGATTCTCATTCCTGAAATTCCTTACAGCATCGATGCCGTCGCAGAAGCATGTGCGCGACGCAACAAAGAAGGCAAAGGATTTACAATCATCGTTATCGCCGAAGGTGCAAAGCCGATTGGCGGCGACATTACCGTGCAGAAAATTGTCAAAGACAGTTTCGACCAAGTGCGGCTTGGCGGCGTCGGAATGCAACTGCAAGCTGAGTTGGAAAAAAAATTGGGACGCATTGAGGTGCGCGTTACAGTCTTAGGACACTTGCAGCGCGGCGGCACGCCGACAGCCTTTGACCGTATCCTCTCTACGCGGTTCGGCGCTTATGCGGCAGGCATGGTCATGCGCGGCGAATTTGCCATGATGGCGGCGCTGCGCGGCAGCGAAATCGTCTCCGTCCCAATTAGCGATGTGGCTGGAAAAAACAAATTCGTCTCGCCCGACCACGAGCTTATCCGCGCTGCCAAATCGCTCGGCACGTCGTTTGGAGAACCGAAAAGATAACTCACTCCGAAACCACGTCATCCCTTTGATTTCAAAAAGGCTTGCTTTTGCGAGCCTTTTTCAATTTTGATTTTTTTTTCACAAAAATTTGATTATTCATATTTTTTTTAATAAAATTGCATCATAATGTTAAGAAAAATCTTAATAATAAATTAAAACTAATCAAAATATATGAAGAACGCGATTTTTAGAACGCTTTTCGCTCTGGTCGTTGCAACGTCAGCATCGGCGCAATCTTCCCTCGATTCAGCATTGATGCGTTTGAAAGAGGGGAACAAGCGCTTTGTCGAGGGCAAGTCAATTCACCCACGACAAGACATCAGTCGTATCAAAGAGACGGCGAAAGGGCAGAAGCCGTTTGCAATTATCGTCGGCTGTTCCGACTCGCGTGTTCCGAATGAAATTATCTTTGACCAAGGGCTGGGAGACCTCTTCATTGTTCGCACGGCGGGACAAGTCTCGACCTACTCATCGTGGGGCAGCATTGAATTTGCTGCGGAAGTTTTGGGCGCAAAATTGATTGTCGTGCTTGGACATACGGCGTGCGGCGCGGTAGTAGCAGCAGTCAATGTGCCGAAAGTTCCGGGACACATCGTTACGCTCATCAATGCCATCAAGCCTGCTGCCGAGCGCGTCAAAGGTATGGCAGGCGACGCGGTCGGGAACGCTGTCAAGGAAAACGTCCGAATGCAGGTCGAGCAACTTCGCGGGCTTGAGCCAGTTTTGGCGGAGCGCGCACGCAAAGGCGAGCTTAAAATCGTCGGCGCCGTCTATGATATCTCGACAGGGGCGGTCGAGTGGCTGCCTGAAACCGACACCGCTAAAAAATAACCAAACGATTTTCTTTATCTGCGATTGCGTCGGCTTAAACGCCCGCGACGCCCGCGCAATCGCAGCTTAAATAACAGAGGTTGAAGGCATTATCGCTAACTTCACAAATCTGACGTTTTCTAAAAAACAATATCATGGAACAGCTACAAGATTTCTTCTTTGTCGCATTTCTTTCTCCGATGGTGCTGGCGTTTATCTTGGGCATTATTGCTACAACGGTCAAAAGCGACCTGAAATTTCCCGAAGAGCTTTACACCGCGCTCACGATTTATTTACTTGTCGCCATTGGCTTGAAAGGCGGATACAAACTTTCTATTATATCTGTTGCCGATTTTTGGAAACCAAGCGTTGTCGCAATTTTTATCGGTGTTGCCATTCCAATTTGGTCGTTCTGGATTTTGCGGAAAGGCGGTAAGTTCGATGTGGTGAACGCAGCAGCGATTGCAGCACATTACGGCTCAGTTTCCGCCGTTACTTTTGCCGAAGCACAAGCCTTTCATGACAATTTAAAAGCAGACCTGCTGACGACGACACCGTCGCTCACCGATGCGCAACTCGCGTCGTTGGGCGCAACTTACGAAGGCTTTATGCCAAGTTTGCTCACCATTATGGAAGTGCCGGGCATCTTGGTTGCGTTGCTCATTGCACGCACCAGCAAAGAAGCAAACATTTTGGAATCGGCACGCGGCTCAACATCTGAAGTCTTGCGCGAGTTGCTGGCGGGCAAAAGCACAATGTTGCTTGTGGGGTGCCTTGTAATCGGAGTGTTAGCAGGCAAGCGCGGCTGGGAACAAGTCTCGCCGTTTTTCGACACGCCATTTCGCGGCATCTTAACGCTCTTTTTGTTGGAAGCAGGATTGGTAACGGGACGGCGGCTTGGCGATTTAAAGAAGGTCGGTGCGTTCTTAATCGTATTCGGAATCGTGATGCCGGTCCTGCACGCCACGCTTGGCATTGCGCTTGGCAAACTCGCAGGGCTGTCTCTTGGCGGCGCAACGATTCTTGGCGTCTTGGCAGCGAGCGCGTCTTACATTGCTGCGCCAGCAGCTGTGCGTGTGGCTCTGCCCGAATCAAGCCCGACCTATTACCTAACGGCGTCGCTGGCAATTACCTTTCCCTTCAATATCATTATCGGCTTGCCGCTTTACCACTATATCGCAATGTTCATCTTTGGAGGTTCGTTATGAAAACCACAACGCTCAAATTAGTCACCATCATTGCCGAAGACGACATTGAGGCGCGGCTTGTGCGCGACTTGAAAGAACTCGGCGTTAAGGGCTACACCATTGTGAACGTCCGCGGAGAGGGCTTGCACGGCGCACGTGACAACGCTTGGGAAGGCGAGAACATTCGCCTCGAGACACTCGTCAGTTCCGAACTGGCGGATAAGCTGTTCGAGTTTTTGCACAGAACATATTTCCCGCGATACTTGATGGTGGTCTATATGGAAAATGTCGAGGTCATTCGCGCAGAAAAATTTTTGTAAGGCGCGGGCAATGTGTAATTTTCGGTTTGCTACTGACAAACCAAGCCGATATGACCGACATCTATATGCTCCGCGAGTTGGAGCAAATCCGCGCCATCGCCGACCCGCTTCGCATTCGCATTCTTGATGTGCTGTGCCACAACAGTATGACAACCAAACAAGTTGCGGAGTTTCTGGGCGAAAATGTCAACAAGCTCTATCACCATGTCGATACGCTCGAGGCAGCAGGGCTCATCAAGTTGGTTGATACGCGCAAAAATCGCGGCACGCTCGAGAAGTACTTCCAAGCCGTTGCCAAGCACTTCACGCTTTCGCCGACGCTCTTTGAAGTTCGACTGGTTGAGTCGGAGGAACGCTCCGAACTCACCTTCTCCGCCGCGTTGCAAGCCACACTGACGGAAATCAAACAAAGCCTGGCAAAGCGGCTTATTAAGCCAAGCGAAACACAGCGCTTCTTTACGCGCCTTCATGTGCGTATGACCAAAGCCAAGGCGGCGGAACTCGAGGAGAAGTTTCAATCGTGGCTGAAAGAATGCGAAGCAGCAGATTCGGACGAGGGCGACGTCGTCTATGGCTTAACTGCAACGCTCTATCCTGTCGAGGCAAAACCTGCTGCCGAAGAAAGTCCGACGAAGAAACATCGTTTGCTCAAGCGGGCATTGCGTAGAAAAGAATGATGCTTGGCTGCCGCTGCCTAACTCTTCATACAGGTGAGTTTTGCACGTCGTCGAGCATGTGGTTCGATTGGAACAATCAACGATTTTTGTAACTTTGTGTTTACGCACCGCTAATTGAGGAGTCGCCAAGTGGTAAGGCACCTGACTCTGAATCAGGCATTCGCAGGTTCGATCCCTGCCTCCTCAGCGCAGTTTCGTCGGAGCAATGTGCATCCGACCAACCGTCATCAACAGTTTCTCATCATGAATACAGTGGTTTTAGCTTACGGTGCGATTCTCATCATTCTGGGCGTCGTTGGATACTTTCAATCGGGCAGCGCGACATCGTTCATCGGCAGCGCGGCGGGCGCGGTAGCACTTGTCGGCGGGTATCTTGCCGCCACGCAAGGCTGGGGCAAGTGGCTTGCTTTTGGCGCAGCGATGCTGGTTGTCGTTGGCGTTGGTGTGCGATTGCCGGGAGCGATTCAAAAACTTGGGTCAGGCGAAGCAACGCTTGAAGAATACTGGGTTCGATTCACGATGGTCGGTCTGTCGCTGGCATTTGCCATTTACGCCGCCATCGGTATGAAATCGCCAGAGAGCGCAGCGTCGTAACTACGGCTCAAGCAGAGCGCCAAAATTCTGCGTGGCTTTCAAGCGATAACTTTTTTCGGTATAAACAGCGGCGACGCCAACGCCCATGTCGGTCGCATCTGTTTGTAAAATATTCGCTCGATGTCCCGTTGAGTTCATCCAGCCGTCCACAATTCCTTTTGCCACGTCGTCATAACGCTGCGGCGGCAACGCGCGACTCGATGACCCCGACGACGCGCTGATGTTTTCTGAGCATGCCCGCCAGCGATACCCCTGCTGTTCAATTCGCATCGACACAGTTTTGTTTTTCTTTGTCGGCGAGTCATGCGAAAAATAATCGAGCGTTATCATTTCAATGGAATGCCGTCGTGCCGATTTGTGGAGCCGAGCATCGTATTTGAACGGCGCGAGTCCGTGCTGCCTGCGCTCGTCGTTAGTCAGGCGAAATATGTGGTATTCCAACACGTTCGGGTCAAAGGTTTTGAAGGTGAAGGTCTCGACAAGCGTTGGCGTCTCGCGAAAGCCCGTGTCTGCGCTTGGAACTGTCTCTGTGGATTGGGCAAGCGTGCTTCCGGCACAACAAGAGAGCGCAATAGTCCAAACAATGTTTTTTACGCTTCGGCGCATCACGAAAAGCTATGAACGATTTGGACAAACTCGTCGGCTTTCAGGCTCGCGCCGCCGATAAGTCCACCGTCGATGTTGGGCATAGCGAACAGTTCTTTGGCGTTAGACGCTTTGACGCTGCCGCCGTATTGAATCGTTATGTCGTTTGCAAGTTCGTCGCTGTGCAGTGAAGCAATAAAGAACCGTATCAGGCGGTGAACTTCTTCGGCTTGGTCGGGCGTGGCGGTTTGGCCTGTGCCGATTGCCCAGACGGGTTCGTAGGCAATAGTGATGCGTTTCATATCGTCGATCGATAGGTCAGCGGTGCAGTGCGAGACCTGCGAGACGATGACTTTTTTTGTCTCATCGTTTTCGCGTTGCTCGAGCGTTTCGCCGACGCACAAAATTACCTCCAAGCCTTCGGCTAAGGCTTTCTTCACTTTTTTATTGATGAGTTCATCGGTTTCACCGAAGTATTGTCGCCGCTCCGAGTGCCCGAGAATGACGTAGTGGCAGCCAGCGTGTTTGAGCATTTTCGCCGAGACTTCGCCAGTAAAGGCGCCATCGTTCTCGAAGTGGCAATTTTGCGCTGCAAGTTTTATCGGCGTGTTTCTCAAGACTTCGGCGAGCGGCTCGATGGCCAAAAACGTAGGCGCAAGCGCGACGTCGCAGGAGGGCATGGCGTCGGAGAGCTGTTTGGCCACGTCAGCGGCGAGCGCAACGGATTCCGAAATGGTCTTGTTCATTTTCCAATTGCCCGCGACAAATTTCTTTCTCATAGAGATGTTGGTTTTTGGTTTAACGCCGCGTTTTACAGAGATGCGGCGACAGCAAGTCATGTTCAAAAGAGAGCGAAAAGAACGGGCAGCAGAAAATCGACGCGTCAGTATTCCGTCACGCGCTCGGCGAAAACGCGTTTAATCTCGGCGCGTTTTAGTTTATGTTCTTTTTGGCGTGTGTCTTTGAGTATGAGTTCGTCAGCGGTGAGCGACGTGACGTAGCCATGCCAGATACGTCCATCGCTCATTTCGATATTGACTTCTTCGCCGACAATTTCCGGCTTCAAGTCGCTGGCTTTGATGATAATTTGGCGTTTGCCCATTGTGTTCAAGGTGGTTTTATTTGACTTTGATTTCCAGCACTTCAAACCGTTTCAAGCCGCCGGGCGTTCTTACTTCCACTTTATCTCCGACCGCTTTGCCCAGCAATGCGCTGCCGATTGGCGACTTGACTGAAATTTTGCCTTGCTCAATATCGGCTTCTTCCGACGAGACGAGCGTGTATTCGATTTTTTGGCTGTTGTCCAAATTTTTCAGCACCGCCGTCGTGAGGATATAGACCTTATCGGTCTTGATTTGTTTCTCGTCTAAAATGCTTGCCGTAGCCAGCATGCGCTCCAGATTGGAAATGCGCATCTCAATTTGGTTTTGTTCTTCTTTGGCGGCATCGTATTCCGCGTTTTCTGAAAGGTCGCCATGTGAGCGTGCTTCAGCGATTTTCTCCAATACCTTATGGCGTTCTTCGCCTTTGAGTTGGTCTAACTCTTCTTTGAGGCGCTTGTAGCCGCTCATTGTCAGATACACTGCGTCTGCCATAGTCGTAAGCATTTAAGTTGAACCCGTTCTTTGGTGGGGAAACGGGTTGGAAAATAGAAAAATAAAAGTCAGCCCAACGCGCGGACTGACTTAATCAATGGCGAATTTACAATGTGTTTTGCTCTCGACCAAGACCCTATGCGCGCCCTTGCTCGGCCGCTTTCGGCGCGGCATAGGCGTTCTGTTCAAAATACGACGGGCGAATTTGCTTGCGCATTTTTGCGGGCGTAATCTTAAAGCTATCCGCTACATCGAAGAGGTGTTTGATGTGGTCGCGCGGGATAATCACGAAGAGTTCTGCCGTCGTAATATGGTTGTGCATTCTGCCGCCGCCATCGCCGATAACAAAGGTGCTGTTATTCTCGACATAAGGAATGCTGAAAATCGACGCGCAGGCGCTCATGCCAAGTTCACCAATCGGAAACTTCCCGATTCGAGTCGATGCCGCACCTGCTAAAATCATCGCATACTGTGGCTCGCAAACCACGACAACACTGTGAATGAGGCTTTCGTCGTCTACCATAGAGACTGGCGCGGCGGCGATGGCTTTAAATTCGCCTTTCGGCAAATTGACCGTGTTGTGCTTGTTAGATTTCGCCGCTTCTTTCGTGTAGAACTGCTGCACGTCGGTCATGTAGATTCCGTCGGCGATGTATTCGCTCGCGTTTTCCAACATTCCCAAATGATACAGCCCGACCAAACAATCGTGATGATTGGCGTCGATATACACCTTCTTGCCCGTATCTGCATGGTGAATAAGCGCGCATGGCACATCGAGCATCGGCTCGTAGCCTTCGGGAATTTCATTGCGGCAATAAGTAACCGCAACGGCGTTGTGTTTGAGTTTAAACTGCGACATCACCGATTGAAGTTTGGCAATGTCAATCGCTTCGCCCGTCTCGCTGACGGCGTTGAAAGAATTTTGAATGTGCATCGTTGATTCTCCTTTTACTTCCTTGGTTAAAAGACTGCTCGGAACTTACGTCTTTTCAGCGAGCTTAGCAATGCAGGGCAGGTGGTCAGTTTTCAAGGAAGGGATACTCGAGCGCGATTTCTTCACCAGTTATGGCATCGATAAAGATGCGGGCTATCGGCTTGGTGTATTTAATATCGATTTCTACATCATACGCCAGCCGCACCTCCGAGACGCGCAGGCGTCGCTCGACAATGTCGCCGTTTTTATCTCGGATGTCATCAAACGTTTTTTTCTCATACACGCACACTTTTGCTGGTTTGATGACATCAATGCGGTCAATGACATAGCGCACCTGTTTTTCATCAACGGCAAATTCCAATTTTTTTCCGATGAGGTTTTTGTAGATTTTATCGAGCGGATAAGTTTCATCGTTAGGTAAATTTGTCAGGCGGCGCGTCGCAGTGCAGACCAACACAGCGATTGCGCCTTGTTTATCAATGACAAACTCCAACATCCCGCGCGTCTTCCCCGCCGAGCGATACTTGCCATACACAGCGCGTTCAAACATCACGTCATAGACGCCTTCCTGTTCGCTCATCGAGAGCAAAGCGATTTCTTTCGAGGTGGTGTGAAAGAGGTCTTGATTATCGTCAATGAACTTTCGCAGCGCGAGCAAGACCGCCGCCGCCGTATCTTGATTGGAAATGAACTGCGCCACAGGCAGTTTTATCGGCGTCGCCGCGTAAGTCAATTGTCCAACCGTGCAGCCGACCGAATCCAGCACTTGGTTCAAATAATTAAACCCATATTTTTTTTTGAACACCTCGAAGCGTCGGGCGAACTGACGGAAGGGCTCTTTCTCGAAAGTCAACTTGGCAGGATAGCCTTTCGGCATCGCAGGTTTGGCAGGACGCGGTTGCGCATAGAGCGCGGCAGACGCGCAGAGCAGTAGAAGACAGACAAATCGTGATAGAGTGTATTTCAAGGTAAATTCAGTTGGTTATCTCGTCAATGCGTTTGAAGCATAAAGCTACGCACAAGCGATAAAAAGAGTTTCTTGCCGTCGCAAGACCCCAGTAGGGCTTCGGCGGCGCGTTCTGGGTGCGGCATTAACCCCATGACATTTTTCGATTTATTGCAAATGCCGGCGATGTTTTCCAACGAGCCGTTTGGATTTGAGTCGGGCGTTTCGTTGCCGTGCGCGTCGCAGTATGTAAAAACGATTTGACCGTTGTCTTTCAGGCGAGTGAGCGTATCGGGGTCGGCGACGAAGTTGCCCTCGCCGTGGGCAATTGGAATACGCACCACTGCGTTTTTTTCATACTCGCTGGTAAAAATGGTTTCGTTGTTTTTGACTTTCAGCGTTACAAATTTGCAGATAAATTTTCGATTAGCGTTTCGCATCAAGGCGCCGTCCAACAGCCCTGCCTCGCATAGAATTTGAAAGCCGTTGCAAATGCCCAGCACTGGTCGACCGTCGTTGGCGAACTTGGTTACTTCGCGCATCACGGGCGAGAATCGGGCAATTGCGCCCGTGCGCAGATAATCGCCGTAGGAAAATCCACCGGGCAAAATAATCACATCGCTCTGGCGTAAGTCTGTCTCCTTGTGCCAAATCAAATGAGCTTCGGCGTTGGGCAGCGCGTTGCAGACGGCTTCGGCGTCGTGGTCGCAGTTTGAGCCCGGAAAGACAATAATCCCGAATCGCAGTTTGGACATAGCGTTATTTTATTGAAATGCGTTGACGAGACAGCCGCCGAGATTTTTTTTGTTCGCCGAGCGAGTTGCGTTCCCAAAACACGCCATCTGAAAAGCCTTGTATGGACTTGTCCATTTCAGCTAAGGCAAGGCGCTTTTCCGCCATTAAACAGTGCTGTTCGTCGATGTCAATGCCGACGAAGCGGCGACCTAATTTTTTCGCGACGACCGACGTCGTGCCTGAACCAAGAAACGGGTCGAGCACCACGTCGTTTTCATTGGAACTCGCCAATATAAGTTTCGCGAGGAGTTTTTCGGGCTTTTGCGTTGGGTGGCGGGTGTTTTCGGGCATTGACCAAAACGGCACGCTGATGTCTGTCCAGATGTTCGACGGATGCGTGTCTCGGAAATTTCCCTCGTCGGATTCCGTCCAATCTTTCGGCGCACCGTGCCGGCGATACGGCGCAAGGACACGGCGGCGCAGTTTGACAGCGTTGATGTTAAACGTGTAGTTATCGGAGACAGTGGCGAACCAGATGTCTTCGGCGCAGTTTTTCCAATTTTGTTTGGCGCCTCTGCCCTTTTCTCGCTCCCATGTCAGCCGATTGCGAACCATGAATCGCCGCTCCAATGCGCGCTGAATTGCCGACGCCGAGCGCCAATCGCCGCATACATAAATTGATGCGTTTGGTTTTAAGAGCCGTTCCAACGCCGACAGCCACGAGTCGAGCAGCACCTCGTATGCCTCGTTGGACATCGCTTTGAATGCCGTCGTGCCAAATTGTTTCGTTAGGTTATACGGCGGGTCTAAGACGAGCAGGTCGGCAAAGGCATCGGGCAGGAAAGCGCACGCCGAGAAAAACTCTTGATAAATCGTTTTGTTAAGCACATCGGGGAGCATCGCAGGCGAGTGAAGCGTGAGCAGATTTGCCCGATACAAGCGGTCGCGTGATGTCAGCGTCAAGGTTCGATTGCGCGGCGCGCGAGCAGTCATAACGATTCGGCTCAGATTTCTTCAAGGTCAATGTGATAATCTTCCATCACCGGATTGGAGAGCAATTTTTTGCAGGCGTCCTCGACAGCGGCGCGGGCTTTTTCCGCAGACGATTCCGCCACATCAAGTTCCATATACTTGCCGATGCGAACCGACTCAATGGACTCATACCCTAAATTTTCTAAGGCGTGATGCACCGCTTTGCCCTGAACATCAAGAATTGACTTTCGCAGTGTTACGCGAACTTTAGCTTTGAACGGCATAGCAAGAGTTGAGAAAATTACTTGTGCTTACATTGTCCGGAGACCTCGTGAAAGCGGTCGTGCAACGCGGTGAGTGCTTTTTTAACGGCAGCGTCTTTGGCTTTTTTGTCAATAAGCTTCGAGAGTGCGGCGGATTCCTTTGCCAGTTTTTTCAAATTTTCTTTGGCGTTGGGCGGCAGCGTCATATCGGCGGGAACGGCGGACGACGCCCAGCGGGCTGCTTTGTCGGCCATTTCTTTGGCGCGCGCGCGAATCGGCTTGAAGTCGCCGTCTTCCATTGGGTGAAATGTCTCCGCCATGACTTCGTGAAAATCGTCCATTTCTTTCCATGTGGTGGCGGCGCGAAGCGAATCCAGAAAGGGTGCGCACATACAGAGTTGAGGCGCAGGTTCCGTGTATGCAACAGGCATGTTGCCAAAGCAGAGCAAAAACACAAACAGCGACATAGTCAACATTATTTTGAATTGATGCCGTCGCTCGTTGTAGCAAGTGGCGACGACGAGGTTTCTTCGAAGAAAAATTCATAGATGGATTGCGCAATGCCGTAGATGATATACGCTATCATGGCGAAAAAAAAACCTTTCGCCTGAAACACGCCGATGCTGACGAAGGCAATCAGGTAGCAAGACAGTTTGACCGGTTGTTTTGCAAATTCCGCCTGCGTAGGCTTTGGCAGTCGGTCGTAGCGCACAGAGCTAATCATCAAGAGCGTTAGCGTAACCGTTAGGGCGATGAGCAAATACGCTTGCGTTTCTTTTGGAAACACGGTGTCGCTCGATGTCCAAATGGCGAAGGCGGCGATGGTCATTGCCTGCGACGGCGTTGGTAGTCCCGAAAAATGTGATTTGGAAGCAGCCGTTGTTTGCAAATTATATCGCGCCAAGCGCAAGCCACTTCCGACCATTAAGGCAGAACTGAGCGCAAGCCCAGCGATGCCAAACGTTTCCAGACCAAGTTTGTAAGCCAGAAACGACGGCGCGGCGCCAAACGAGACAAGGTCGGACAGTGAGTCGAGTTCAATGCCAAAATCGGACGAAGAGTTGGTCAGCCGCGCCACAAAGCCGTCGATGGTGTCTAAGATAGCCGCGAGGATAATCAGCCAGCCAGCGGCGACAAAGTTTTGTTCGCTCGCCATGACAATCGAGGCGTAGCCACAGACCATGTTCATCACCGTAAAGGTCGACGGGACAGCGGAACGCGAGACGCGCGGCATATCAACGCGCTTCATTCGGAAGCGGCGTTTCGGAATACGCTCTCGATGTGCGCCCTTCGAAACGCTCGGCGGATTGATTGGCGTGTTCGCGTCTTTCATGCAGAGAATATTAAGAAACAAACATAGCGACAAAACGGTTCTAAACAAACGGTGGCGGCGACGCCGTTTGCGGCATTGGCCGTTACGCCAAGACTTTCTCGACTTCGCGTTTCAGGCGCTCGGAGTCAGGCGCCACACCGCTCTCGAATCGGGCGACGATATTGCCGCTGCGGTCGACGAGAAACTTCTCGAAGTTCCACTTCACATCGCCAGCGGGCGTAGCGTTAGTGGTAAGCCACTTATACAGCGGATGTTGCGCCGCCCCTTTGACATCGATTTTCGACATCATGTCGAACTTGACCCCGTAATTCGACGTGCAAAAGCTCAAAATCTCTTCTTCTGTGCCGGGTTCTTGTCCGCCGAATTGATTACACGGAAATCCGACGACTTTCAAACCCTTTGGCTCGTAGGTTTCGTGGAGTTTTTCCAGACCAGCGTATTGCGGTGTGTATCCGCACTTAGACGCGACGTTCACAATCAACATTGCGTTGCCTTTGTAGTCGGAAAATTTTTTCGGTTCACCTGTGATGGTTTTGAAGTCAAAATCGATGTTCATTGGTAGAATGCATTTTGATTGTAGTTTGGTCGCGCAAGTTAACACTTTCAGTTGCAGTTGCCGAAACTGGCGTGGCGTGCGCCCTCGTCGCCCGTCTTTTTTGTCACGGAAGCCCTGTATGGGTTCAGACCTTTTGAAATGAACGGGAAGTTTTTAAATTGACGGTGTAATTCCTACAAACCTAACGGCGTTTTCTACTTACATCATTTGTTCGCAGGAGGTTGTTATGACGGGCAAAATCGACAAGCGCAACGAAAAGCTGCTGCACAACATTAAGTTGGACAATTTCGAGTTTCTTGAAATTCCCGAACTCTACATTTACTCCGGCGAACTGACGAAAAAAGAAATTCTCTATTTGCGCCAGCGTTTAGAAGAAATGAAGCGCGTGCGTGAGAATTGCGACCTTGATTCGCAGCTTCGGATGCGTCAGGCGGTTGAGCGCGATATTGTGCATTCTTTCGGCGAGATGCGATACCGCCGTCTGCAACTTCGAATGCAGATGAACCTCAAAGAATACTGCGAGCGATTTATTGAAAGCACGGACATTGACGCTGCGCCGAAGGACTTTTCCATTCGAAAAGTGCTGCGTCAGGTGCAACAGGTCTTGACAGCTTGGATAAGCAAGTTGGGTTGATGCGATGCGACAGAAAATCGCCTTTGTGTGCAATACAGCATGGGGGCTTTACAACTTTCGTCGTGGCATTATTTGTTCATTGCTTCAACAAGGTGTCGATGTTGTTGTCATTGCGCCTCGCGATACATACAGCGAGAAATTGGGTCGACTTGGCTGTCGTTTCAAAGAGGTTCAACTACAGAGCAGAGGCATGAACCCTATTGAAGACCTCAACTTTTTTCTTGAACTTTACGCCCTCTACACAACCGAAAAACCCCATCTTATTTTTCACTACACGGTTAAACCAAACATTTACGGCAGTTTTGCGGCGCGCTTGCTTGCCATTCCTTCAGTTGCAGTCGTTACGGGTGCTGGGCAAGCGTTTGACAGACAAAATGTGCTTAATCGTTTGGTGAGCATGTTATATCGTATTGGACTTGCAAAAGCAGTTGCCGTCTGGTTTCTCAACGATGATGATAAGCGTTTATTTATTTCCAATGGGATTACGACAGAGGCGCACTGTTCTGTCATCAGAAGCGAAGGCATTGATACCACTGTGTTTTCACCTGAGCGATTCTCGCGGTCGTCTTCGACGGCCGTCTCGTTTTTGATGCATGGGCGGCTGTTATGGGAAAAAGGGGTTGGAGAGTATGTAGATGCTGCGCGTGCCTTGCGAGAGCGAGGCATTGATGCGAAGTTTTATCTGTTGGGCTTTTTGGATAGTCAAAACACCTCCTCTGTCTCTGAGTTGCAGGTGAGGACATGGGAGCGCGAGGGTGTCATATCGTATTTGGGCGTGTCCGACAATGTTGGGGAGCAGATTTCACAAGCAGATGTGGTGGTCTTGCCTTCCTACTACAGAGAAGGCGTACCGCGCGCGTTGCTGGAAGCGGCAGCGTTAGAGAAGCCCATCATCACTACCAACTGGGCTGGCTGCAAAGACGTTGTCGATGACAGCGTAACCGGATTGCTCTGTCAGCCAAAAAACGCGTCCGATTTGGCGGATAAAATGTATCGTTTGGCAACGATGAGCGCCACCGCGCGGCTCGAAATGGGAAAAGCAGGGCGGCAAAAAGTGCTGCGTGAGTTTAACGAAGACAGCGTGATAGAATCGTATTTGAACTTGATTAAGCGCGTGCGTCAGCGACGGCTTTTTCAATGACAGCGATGGTCTGTTCCGCCGCCGCTGTCCATGAAAACGCTTTTGCGCGCTCACGTCCCTTTTTGATGTAAGTTTCCCGCATCGCTGGGTCTTTCCACATCTGTTTCAACTGCAAGGCAAGTTCGTCGGTCGAATTAAACAGCAATCCTGCATCGGCAAGAATTTCCGGATGCGCGGTTCGATTCGATGCAATGATGGGAGTGCCTGCTGCCATGGCTTCCACGAGCGGCAAGCCAAATCCTTCGTATAGACTTGGGAAAATCAGCCCGCAAGAGGCTTGGTAAAGCGCTGGCAAGTCCTCAGTATCGACATAGCCGATAAACTGAACCTGCGGTGCAAGTCCAAGCCGTTCAATACTTATTTTCAGTTCTTGTTCTGCATTTCCAGTTCCGCCAGCAACTACCAGATTCGGATACACGCCGTCTCTGCCGAGCAAATGCAGTGCGTCAATCGCCTGAGAGAGATTTTTTCGAACCTCAATTGTTCCCACCGAGAGAAAAAAATCGTCGTGCGCAATGGCATAGCGTTGTCGCAGTCTTGCCATGCGGTCTTTTTCAAGCGGCGCGCCAAAGTGGTCGTCTGCCGCTTCATAGATGACACTAATCCGCTCAGGGGCGATGGCATGAAAACGCAATATGTCTTGTTTGGTAAATTCAGAGACGGCGATGATTTGAGCCGCACGGTTGAGCGACGCATTCATGAGCGCGTTGCGATACCATCGGCGCGACAGGGCGATTGTCTCAGGAACGGCTTTGTGAAACATGTCGTGAACGGTAACGACCGTTGGCAGCGTTGTGCCAATCGGCATAATAAAGAACGGGCAAAAGAGCGCATCATACGCTTCGCGCTGTAGCCGCCACAGAAACGATGTTTGCTCCCATAGCACACGATGCGTTTGATTTCGGAACGGGGTTTTTATGATGCGCACATGCGGCGCACAAAGCGACTCGGCGCACTGATAGCTCGCATCCATAAATACTGTGAATTGATGTGATGCCGACAGCTCAGCAATGGCTTTCAGCAGTCGGTGGGTATAAAATCCTGTGCCGGTGTTTTGGTTCTTCAGCAGAAGCGCGTCGACGGCAATGTGCATAGCAGTGGAAGAGCGTTATGGTTTAACTCTGCATATCCAATATACCGTCGAGTTCAGCCAGTGCCGAGAGAGCGGAAACGGAGAGAACGTGGTTCTCTCAATAGAAAACACTTGACGGATACGTCGTTCAAGGGTGCGAAAATCAAACCCCTTATGTCCGCGGTAGTCAACATTGGGTCGGCGATGTGAGGAATCGAAGTTGGACACATTCCAGAACAGTGCAGCCTGCATCAACTCGCGGAATGTGTAGCGTTCATACTCATACTGAGGGTTTTTAGCGTGAGCCAACCCGCGCCCAATCTGCTTGAGCAGCAACGACCAGCCGACTTCAATCGGAACGGACAATAAAATCACGGCGTCGTGGCGACAAAGAGAGCGAATGTCTTCCAGTGTTTGATCGATATGAGCCACGTGTTCCAATGTCTCTGTGCAAACGGCCAAGTCGCATTTTCCGCGCAGCGTATCGGGAACGGTGTGTGGGTGCATAAATGCAAATCCGCTCACGCCTTCAAACTCGCGCCGACACCGTTCCAAGTCGCTCTCCACAATATCAACACCGACGCCCGCCGTTGCCAGCCCTTGTTGATATGCCAACTTCAGAAACCATCCGTCGGCGCAGCCGTAGTCCAGCACAAAATCATACTGTTTGCCCGAGATGAGGTCAAGCGTTGTCTGAAATCGAGTTGCGTGTGCGAAGCGCGTCATAAAGCTGCCCCCGCGCATTAGCCGTTGCGTATAGGTCATGGCGCGTTACCGAATGATTGCCAAACGTTCTGTTTTCGTGTAGGTTTTCGTCGGTGTGCGGACAACGACGCGGTAAATATACACGCCGTTAGCGAGTTGGTCGCCGTCGGCGTCGCGTCCGTCCCATTCAATTTGGTTGCGCCCCAACTGTAACGATGGCAGTGCGTTCAACTCCCGAACCATGCGTCCTGCCACTGTGTAGATGAGAATGCGAAAATCGGTTGGTCGGTCAGAGACATCGCCGCTTCCCGTGAGTGTGAAGGCAAATACGGTCTTGTCGCTGAAAGGATTTGGATAGTTGAAGAGGCTTTCGACGCCGAACTGTGCATTGACAGTGAATTTCAACCGCGCGCTGGCACTGTCGGCGATGTTCCCGCTTGCGTCTCGAACTGCAACAAAGAGGTCGTAGTCGCCATCGGCAAGCTGAGGCGTAAATATCACTGTGGCTGTTCGATTTGTCGATGTGGCTGGTGTGAATGAGAGCCGTTGGCGGTCGCTGTAAAAAATTGGACGATTATTGAGCGTTAGTCGCACCAATGACGTATCGGCAATTGGCAGAGCGCTGTTGTCTGAAACGGCAATCAAGATGCGCGGCGTGGCGCCTATCAGGTCGCCATTTTGAATGCGTTTACCATCGACTTCTATCGTCAGCGTTGGGCGTATGGTATCGGCTCTGACGAAGACCGACGCCGTAGTGGTGTTATTCAATTTTGTGAGTTCCGCCGTGCGATTCTCTGGGTCGAGTTCTGCGAGTATCGTATGCGCGCCAGCGCGTAACGCCCGCAGTCCTGTCGTGAGTCGACGCTGGGCATTGGGCGCAAGCGTATCAATCCGCAGGGTTTCCGTCATTACCGCAGCCCCCGTCGCCGTTTGACGCAGCGCTATGCGAAGCGGTATGGAGTCTAATCGACTGAACCCGATGTTGCGAACAGTCAGCCCCACTTGAACCACCTCACCTTGCTCGACCGTATCGCGTTCTGGCGCGATGAGACGGTGCGACAAGGCGGCATCGCCCGCAGGCGTAAATTCTACCGAAATACGTTGTAGTGACGGCGACACGCGCTGCACAGGGTCGCGTTGTAGTTCAGCCCGAAGGCGCAGTTGAGGATATACTCGAGCATCTATGTTTGAGAGGTTCGCATTGGCGGTTGTTGCCGTCAGCAGCGAATCTTGCCGACCATCGAGCCGAATGCCTTGTGCGGTTACTGCAATTCGACTTTGCCGACTCGGCAGCGTTTGCTGCCACGAGAGCGATTGCCACGATGCCGCCATGCCAATCGCCTCGCTTGTTGCGACGCCTACCTGACGCGGAATGGTCAAAAATGTATCAATCCGCGTTGGACGTTCCGCCGCATCGCACCCAAAGTGAGGCTCACAGCGTTTTCCCCAATCTTCAAAATAGATTTGCCTGTTTTTTGAACCGACAAATACCCAAGACTCTCTGAATGTCAGCCGCTCGAAGTGCCGACTGCCGAGCTGACGAAAGCGCTGAACCAGCGGCGAGTTCGCTCCGAAATACGGCACGATATCTACCACCGCGTCTGACAAGGCCACCAAGACAATCTGATTGTCTTTTAAACTGTCAAGCAACATTGTTAGGCGTTCTGCCACCAAATTATCTATCGGTGTTGGATTGGGTTCAAACGGGCGAACCAAGTCAAAGTTGTAGACTGGACTGACACTGACGCTCTGCGACGTATCGAGAATGATTATGTTCAACCCGCGCGTGCCGGGTCGGTTTAGCTCGAAGTTTCTGATGTTTCCAACGGAAATCTCGTAAAACGGTATGCCTCCCCAAAACGATGCGTTATTGCCTAATGACCGCAGGCGTATCTGTAAGCGAGTTGTGTCGTTTGTAAGAGCGTTGTCGGCTACCCTCAAGCCGCTCAACCGAAAGTTCTGAAACTGCGCCGCGCCTTGCTGCGACCAAACAACCGCTTGTGGTGAGACGGAGGCGTCGTATCGCACTGAAAATACGCTCCATGTTTGCTCGATAGCACCGCCGACTTGCCGCGCGCGCCAAAAATAGTCGATGTTCTCCATCGGCGTAAATGAGGGCTGCCAAGTTGTTTCTGTTTCGCCTTCATCGACGATGCCGCTCGAGCGTTTCATCGGGCTGTTGAACAGCCGCGAGGTATCCAACTCAAACTCGTAGCGGCGAGGCTGTGCTGGACGCTGCGACGAATGCAAAATGGTAAATCCTCTCTGAGACGGATGCACACGCGAGAAATTAAGCGGCTTGACCGCAGAGACATTTGTCGATGAGACCACGACGCGCACCAAGGCAGCGTTGTTGTCTTTTGAGACTTCGCTGATGCGGCTGCGTTCATCGAGCCTTACTTCCAACTCGTGTTGTCCGGGCTTATTGGAGAAATCAAGCCGAACTATCAGCGAGTCTCGTAAGGCAACAGGTGCAATGAGCGTGTCTTTCAACAGTATTGTGTTGGCGTCTCCCGCCCAGCGGTCGCGGATGGTTACTTGCACGTTCTCTTGGGTAGCTAAGCCAAAGTTTCGGACGACAACGGCTACTGGCTCTGGCGCTGCGTCGGAAGGCGGCTCATTGATAAATCGGACATCGCTCGATACAATCGACAGGTCTGGCTGTTGAGCCAACATGAGTTCGGCGGCCGGGTCGCCCAAAATGTTGTATTGATCGATGATGCCGCTCACTTCAGGGTTCCAAAATCGAAATTGGTTTCTGAACTCTGTCTCGGCGTAAAGCCAAATATCGCCAAAGGTGCGGAGGCGGTTTTGAATGGCGCGCATGGCAGCGCGGTTCAGCGCATCGTCGTATCCGATAAATCCCCAGCCTGCGGTGCCGATGAAGCCCAAGGCACCTGCGTTTTGTGCGATGACAAACTGTTCGCCAAAGGCTTTTCCAAATGGCTCTGCAAAGCGCCCAGTGTGGCATGTCCAACTCAACACCAACGGATAACGATTTCGGTTCTGCAGCGTTCTTGGGTCGCTGAGCGTCAAATCCCATGTTTGAGAACCAGCGTGTCCGACATAATTAACTAAGGTTGCGCCCGATGCAATCCGCGCGCGCATTAAATCGGCGAGTTGGGAGCTGACAAATGGACTGGCATCATCGCGGTAGAGCGTGTCGGCTGTGCCAGCGATTGGGCGCGGCAATACAAACGAGGTGATAATGGAATTGGAGTTCAAGCGGAATAGTTGCTGCTCAAATGCACCGATGCCGCCGTTGACAAAAATAAAGTTTTTATGCCACGCTTCTGCTTGCAGCGGTCGCGGCGTTGTGGTGAGTTTATCAAGATACGCATTGGCTTCTGTCGGTGTTTGTGCCGGGATTCTGCCAATGGCAATTCTCGGAATGTTGATATAGGGCGCGCTGGGGTCGTTATTGAAACTTGTGAACCAAATATCGCTAACAGGGTTTCCATACACAGGCACGAGCGGCGGGCGGGCGGCACTTGCCCTCAAATGGTGCTTCGCGTCCCAGTTCGCACTGCCGAGCAACACGACATACCGCGGACGCGGTGGCCTCCAATTTTCAAATGCAAACTGTAAAAACCGCTTAATGGCGAGCGGCGTAAAAAAACCAAAACTAAACTCGGCGTAGATGTCCTCAGTCGTTGCCACAAAGGTGCGGAACTGACCGCCCGCTGGCGACTGACGAAACGCCGCTAAGCGATTTGCCGCGTCAAGCAATGACGGATGTGTGATGATGATATACTCGGCGCTGTTCGCCGTGTTGCGCAGAAAGGCATTACGGTGCGCACGAATTGTGGGCTTGTATATCGCCGTTGGAGACGCGCAAAGATAGCGCTTGCCAGCCTCTGCGCTGAACGTGAGCGTTCTGCCTGATACCACGCCGCCAGTTAAGCGAACCGTATCGGTCATATTGTATAGCACTGCGCTGGGTGCACCGTCCAATTCCGTAACGACGATGTTCGAGGGCGCACTGCCGTCGGCGCGACAGACTAACTGTCTGCTCGTTAGAGAAGGATATGAAAAATCGCGCGGATAGTCTACTTCACACCAATCAATGCCGACAATATCGACCGCAGTGGGCGCACTGCGTTGCAAACGACATAGCACCGCGTTGGCGCCATTTCGCACGGCAGAGGCGCTCAGTTGTGCCGTGATTAGCGTGTCGCCCAGCCCATTGAATCTGATGGAGCCTGCCGCCACGCCATTGAACCATAACGACACAGTGTGGGAAGTGTTCGTAAATCCAGTGAGCTTGACGCGCAGTGTCGCTGTGCCGCCTTGCTGCACGCCGTCCAATGAAAACAAGAGACTCGCCGTATCCTCCGAAGTAGCATTGTTCACCTGCAATTGTTTCCAGAACCAGCCTTCTGCGGGCGTGCGCTCTGTTACGGTGTAATACCCCACGTTGTAGATGGTATCTTGTTCGATGTGCTGCGTATGCTGAAATGAGAGATACCGTCCTGTGCCAACAGGCGCAGCCGATGCCGTGCGCACGCGCCGTCCCAGAGCGCCGCCCCATGTCAGCCAATACACACACGTGTCGGAATAGTAATCGCGATACTCCTGCACCGTGCGTATTTGCCGACCAGTAAAGGGGTCAATGACAGCTTCGGGCGAGCCACGATGAAATGCACCAATAAACTCGATTTCGTCGTCGGCGTCCATGCGTCCGTCAGCGTCTCCGCTTAGCGCAATTGGTATCTCGTTGCCTTTGAACAACAGCCTGAGCGTTCTTGGGTCGACCCCGTTTAAACTGACGCCTGCGGCTTCAATGTCCCGTCCAGTGACTCGATGCACGCCATCGTTGGCAGTGTAAATTTTCACATACGGTTGCGTTGGCTGATACCAATCCGCTAAGGGATGTTGAGACAATTGCAAACTCACTGTCGGAGCAGGGGTCGATGAGACAACGCGCCATTTTTTTGCGTCTTCATAGTTGACCAAGCGTTGCTGTAAAAAATGCTCTTCTGCATGGGTCAGTGACGTCGGCGCGTTCCAAGGCGGGCGCTGAGCTGGCTGCACGGTATAGGCTACCTTTACATATCGGTGCCAAACGACTTGTTCCTTCGCTGGCACGGCTTGAACCACTGCGACCTGAACTTGAGCCACATACTGATTTCCCACATAGAAATACCTCACAACGCTTGCCAGTTCAGCCGGGTATAGGTCCGCAGACTGATAAAACGGATTTTGGGCATAGCGCTGATGGAATTGTTCTCGGCTTAAGCTATCGGAAAACGGAGAGACCACTGTCCGGTTCAACGTCTCATTTGCAAGGCTGCGCGTTGACAACGACACGCGCGCGTCCGCTGGCAGCCCAATGTAGAAATACTTCACAGGCATTTGCGGATAAACCACATTGCCGTTGATTTTTTCAGGCAAACACGCTCCGTCGGCGAAGGACAAGCGCACCCATTTTTTCTCGAACGCCTCGAACGGCGTTTGCTGCAAATCATAGCCGTGAACATACGCCACGCTGCTTGGCTGACTGTCTGGTTGTGCATACGTGGACGTTATGCAACCAAGCAGCATCGTCAGCATCGCAAGACACGCTCGATACTTTACTTGGCACTGTATGACCTTAGAGAACCAACCCGATTGATAAACCATATATTGTAAAGAATAGAGAAAATCGCGCCTGTCGTTACCGGCTCGCAAATGCCTGCCTGAAACAGCCCCAGAGGGAGTAAACAGGTATTTGCATAGAACGCCAACTTTGCTGGCTTGCTCAGGATGTCGGAAAAGTATGATTGGAGAGCGCGCACCAGAACGCCCACAAATAAGCAATACGCAACGACTCCCGCAACCCCAAAATTGAGGTATGCTTCGCCGAACAGCGAAATTTCAAAGTAAATTGAATTCGCGGCATATTGCGGATGAAATGTTTGCGTGTAGACAGCGCTACTTAGCCACGGCTTTTCTGGCAAGATGGCTCGCGGTATCGGCGACAGCAAGAGCGCCAAAAACGGCTGACCATAACTGTAGTCGATCCCCGATTCGCCTGTCGACAGCACTTCTATAATTTCAAGGTATCGTCGGAAGCTGTCGAACCGCGCAAACAAATTTGCCAGAAAAAACAGCACCCCGTCCGTGTTGAGCAGTGTGGCTGCATCCCATCCTGCCTCAACCGTGGGGGCTTGGAGTGCCTCGCGGAACAGTCCTAAAAATACCACCAATGCACTGCCGCCTGCCGCCGCTGCTGCCACATACCCGATGGAAATTTTGCCCTGTTTAAGATACCACGCGATGCCTGCCACAATCATGAGCGCCAGAAACGGACCGCGCGCGCCGAAGGTCAACTGAACAAGGCAATACACCAGCAGATATGCTAAGAAGAACTGTTTATCGCCTTGTTCTAATTCATTCCCCGAATCAAACCATGCACATACCCATAAGCCGATTGGCACAGAGAGCGTCAGATTGACAAACAGGGTCAAATACGACAACCCTTGTGCCGTCGATTTTGCCCGAAACTCAACCATGTTCAGAAAAGCATCGACTGGACTTGTATATCCCAGCACGAGCAGCAGTAAGCCGTAACTGCCTAACCCGATAATCAAATTCGTCTGCGTGTGCCGCCGCAAGACGGCGACGCTCAATGGCTCATCGAGCCTCATTGCTGGCACAGAGGACATGGACTGACCAATCACCCAGCCGAGGTTCAGTTGAAATCCCGTGAAGAAGGCTGTAACACCAGCAAGAAAAAACCAGACCCCTTGCGAAAATGTATCGTCAGAAATTGGGCGTATATCATCGAGTTTAATCCCTAAGAACAACGGGAGCGCGGACAGCGGAAGATAGACCGTAAGCGCAAGCAACGCGATTCCGAGCGGGGAGACCATCAAAGAGCGTTGGGCGGACAACGCATCGCGCGGTTGAAACAGGTGCAAGTAGCTTGCCACAATCATATAGAGCAACGACATGAGCATCAGGTAAGCATTGCCCACTATGGTAGCAACGACAATGCCCGTCAGAAATACCAGCAGATAGATGTGTTTAAGCCTCATGCTTTTTGCGGGTTTAACGACCTCTGCTGCAGAGATAACAACAGCTTTGCTTGTGCATACACTTGCTCCACTGAGACGCCATTAATGCACTCCATCGTCTTGCACCCGTTGGTTCTGTAACACGGCGCGCACCATACCGGATGTGTCAATGCCACTCCATTGCCATGCATCGGTTTCCACCAGTGCGGATTTTGAATGCCGGTATAGAGCGTTACGCTTGGCGTGCCAACAGCGTCGGCAATGTGTGTGCTGACGGAATCGACGCCGATAAGCAACTCTGCATGTTCTATCACGCCGATGAACTCGCGCCAACTTAGTTGGTTGCATAGATTAACGCTTCCGGGAAGGTCTTTTGTTACCGATTGAATTTTCTTTTCATCGGCGCTGCCCGAGCCAGTGAAGACAACCGTATAGCCATCGCCAATGAGCCTTGCAGCAAGTTGCTTCCAGCTGTCGAGCAACCAGTTTTTTTTATGATGTCCTGCGCCGATGTGTAGCACAATGCAGTGTTCGGTTGCCCTGTCGCGCGGCGGGCTCTCGCCGTGCAGAATGACCTGTCGTTTTTCAAAATGCTCGGCTGTAAAATTTGGCAAGCATTTCAGCAGCTGGAAGTGATACTCCAAGACGTGCGCGTCGCGCATTGCCCAATCCATCGGGTGCGTGTATAAGTTGCCGAAACCGCCGCTCGTATAGCCAATTCTAACCGGGATGCGGGCTTGATGCAGCCATAGCGCCACATTCGGGAAAAACGGATACACATCGATTGCCACGTCATACCCGATGGCGCGCATCTCCGCCAGTGCTGCACGAGCCGTGGACTGATAACGACGATATTTTTCAAACAACGACATCTTCGCGCGGTTTTGCTTCCAATGATCAATGATGTGAACAAAGGATACAAGCGGATTCGCTTTGACAATGTGAGCCGCCCAACTTCCGACCACGCATCCAATCTCCATGTCAGGATTATAGGCTTTTAACGATGTAAACAGACCTGTCATTATCAGCACATCGCCCAAGTGCGCAGAGTTCGCCAGCAATAGGCGCTTTGGTGTTGGGATGTTTGTCGCGGCTCGACGAGGGAATCGTATGCTCACATAGGCATCTGCGGCATACAAAGCGCCACGCAACAGCGGATTTGCTGCCAGATATTTTCCGTTGAGCGGCGACGGATTCGGTGTTGCCGGCATGGTTAGAGCGACTTCAATTCAGTAGGATTTGCGCAGCGAAATTAAATCTTCAGCAGATATTTCAAGAACAGGAAAAGACCATAGCGCACCTTACTTACGAGTAATTAGAGCGCCCGCGTATCGATGAGCAGCGGTTATCCTGCGCTGAGCGATTGAACTAACCCGGTCTGTCGTCGTTCATGACATTTACTGCCGCCGCGCTTTACCGAGATAAGAACATCACTAAGACTTGTGCCAAGATGATTTTCGTAATCGTTACAAGCGGGAAGACGGTCGTATAGCCGTTGTTGGGCATATCGTTGCCAGTTTGTTCGTTAGCAAATGCAAGTGCCGCTGGTTGTGTCTGAATGCCAGATAAGACGCCGATGAGCCGCCCCATCGGAATGTGTAAGACCTTGTAGCCAATAGCGAGAATGCCAAATGCGGAGAAGGCGGTCGTCATTGCGCCCGATAAGAAAATGAACAAACTGCTCGGCTCCGAAAGCTGCGAGGCAAACGCATAGCCGGAGCGCGTGCCGACGCCTGCCAGAAACATCACCAGCCCGATTTGTCGCAACGTTAGGTTGGCGCTGTATGGAATGTTCCAAACGATGTTGCCCGACCGTCCTAACGCGCCAAGCACCAACCCCACAATCAATGGGCCGCCCGCGAAGCCCAACTTAAACGAGCCGCCACCTGGAAGCGGCACAGGAATGAGTCCTAATGCCAACCCCAGCGCAATCCCAACGCCGAGCGAAATGACATCGACCTCGCTGAGCGCTTTGTAAGAATCGCCGAAGAATTTGCTCACTTCTTCCATTCGGTCTTTCGGCGCCACGACGCGCACACGGTCGCCAAGCAACAGTTTCGTGTCGCTGTCAGGAATGAAATCATGGTCGCCTCGCCGCACTCTGGCAATACGCGCTTCGAAGTTGGCACGCAGTTGCAGCTCAGAAAGCGGCTTGCCGATGATTTGAGCGTTGGAGACGAACACTCGCCGAAAGTCAAGATTGCTTCGGTCGGCCTCCAACGGGCGTGGTGCGATTTCTCCCAGAAAGGCGGCGGCTTTATGCGCGTCATCATGCTCGCCGATGAGGTTTATCAAATCGCCCGTTTGCAGTGTAATGCCATCGTGCGCCAGCGACAGAGCATCCTGATGTTTCCAGCGTATGAAGCGCACATTGAGCGCGTGTTTTCGTCGCAGGTCGCCCAGCGGCAGCTCAAGCGCGTCGGGGTTAGTTATTTTGACCGTTAGCGTAACAAGTTTTTCGTCGCCGCCTTGACTAAGTTGAGTGGCCTCGAGCTTATAGTCAATCTTCCAGACGCGCTGCATCACGTAAATGGCGCCGATGACTGCAACCACCCCCATTGGATAACACAGCGAGTAGGCGATGACGGGTTCAGAGAGCAGCGTGGCGTGAAGATGTTGCGGCGCAGTGTCTTTGAGATATTGAATGACATTGGCAAGCGCGGGCGTGTTGGTCATGCTGCCCGTAAAGACGCCCGCCGTTTGCGCCGCCGAAAGCGAAAACAGCGAACTTATCACCGCAGCAGCGAGCGCAACGGCGACGAGCATCGAGACGGCAAAGATGTTTTCACGTAAGCCGTCTTGTTTGAGCGACGACAGAAAATTCGGTCCCGCTGTCAGACCAATCGTATAAACAAACAACACCAGCCCGAACAGATGACAAAATTCCGGCAGTTTAATGTCCTTATCCAGCGACCCAACGGCGAGTCCCATAAACAGCACCGCCGCCACGCCAAGGCTAAATCCCTTGATGTTCACCCGACCGATGAAATAGCCGCCGCCAGCGACGACAAACAGCAACAGCACCGCGTTTTCGGAGAGCAGATGAACAACTGCATCTTTCATAAGCGTTGGGTAATGTTACGGTTGAAGAACGGCTCACAAAGTTAGGCAATTTTATTTCGAATCACGCCCAAGCGTTCAATGCGCATCTCGACGGTATCGCCAACGTTGAGGTATGGAAACTGGTCGTTGTCAAGTTCGAACAAGCACCCTGTGCCAACCGTGCCGCTTCCAATCACATCGCCCGCATAGAGCCAAGCATTTCTCGATGCGCGTTCAATCATTTCAGCGAATGAAAAATGAATCGACTTGAAATTGCCGCCGCCCAGCCGTTTGCCGTTGACGAACACGTCCATTTCCAAGTTCAGGCGGTCATTGGCGAACACATCGGCGAGTTCGTCGTGCGTTACAAGTTCGCCGCCCAGCGTTGTCGCAAAGTCTTTGGCTTTCGCCGGACCTAAGCCAACTTTTACCTCGCACATCTGAATATCGCGTGCCGACCAATCGTTCATAATACAGTAGCCGGCAATGTGGTGCAGCGCGTTCTTGCGCGAAATATCAATCCCGTCTTTGCCAATGACGCAAGCAATCTCCAATTCGTAATCGAGCATTGCCGTGTCGCTTGGTTTCTTGACCTCTCCAAACGGCGGGACAATTGCGTGATGATTCGAAAAATAAAACACAGGAAAGTCATACCATTCAGGCGGCACATCGAGACCGCGCTTTCGCCGTGCATTTTGGACATGCGCTTCAAAGGCATAAAAATCGCGCAACGACTTCGGGCGCGGCACACAGGCAAGCAGCTCGACCTCGTTCAGCGCATACGATTCCGATTTCGTCTCAATTTTTGAAAAATGATTTTGGCAGGTTTCAAGCAGCGTGATGATAGAGTGGAACTGGGTCGGATACACACGCCCGCCCACAATAACGCCTGCATGCTCTTTGTGATGATGTCGAAAACTGCACAGCCTCATAAAATCAGGTGTTCACGGGTGGTTTTAACATAAAAAAAAGCGTCCTGATGGCCTCGTCAAGACGCTTTGGATTGCAGCTGTATCAACTGCTTAGAGTTTCGCCGTCGCTTTTTTAATCGCGGCTTCGAAGGCCGCTTTGTCTCTCATGCCGACGAAGACATCGAGAATGTCGCCCGCGCTGTTAATGACAAACGTCGTTGGCACAGCGCCGCGCATTTTTTCAGGAACAAATGCGGTGTATTTGCCAAAGGTCTCTTCGCCGTCCATCAAAACGGGATAGTTCATTCCAGTTTTGGTCATAAAGTCTTTGACGGCATCAACGCCTTTGCGCTCATTGATGGTTATGCCCAAAAAGGTAAATTTCTCGCCGCCGTATTGTTTTTGCAGGTCAATCATGTCGGGAATTTCGGCGCGGCAGGGCGGACACCATGTCCCCCAAAAGTTCAGAATCACTGCCTTGCCTCTGAAGTCCGAGAGTTTCACATCTTTGCCATCGACAGACTTGAGCGTAAAGTCGGGCGCTTTGTTGGTTGCCACGGCGATTTCCGTTGTCGCTTCGGTGGCATTGCTCGGCAGATACGTGGCGGCGATTCCCGTTGCCAACATCACGACAAAGAAGCCAATCATCAAAATGCGGGTCAGTTTCATCTGAAAAATAGTTGGTGTTTGAAAAAATTTCGTTTTGCATTCTACGATGTGCGTCGGCGCAAAGTTATCACGACTGGCTGACACTACAAATTTCCGCGCAAGGCTTGGTCGCGTTCAATCGCTTGAACAAGTGAAAACTCCTCCGCGCTGAACTTTTCGCGCGAGACAGCTTTGACACCCATTGCTACACAGCGCTTTCGCATATCTTCGGCGAGGCGATGAACATCGTAGTCGAATTTTTCAGCATACTCTGCGCTCCGCTTTTTGAGATCATCTACAATCATATCCGTCCACATTTTATCCTCCTTCAAGTTCTTCTGGCGTGCAAATAACAGGACAACTATACCCTGCCGATGTTAAAAATTTTTCAATCTTTGGTCGCGTTATCGCATTTGCAATATGCTTGCAATTCCAAGTGAGCAAGTAATCCATTTCTTGAACAACGGCGGTCGCAATATGAATTGCATCGGTCACAGCCTGACGAGGCAGGTAGTTTGCTTTAAGCAGGCGCATTGCTAATGTTTCAGCACGCGCGTCTGAAAACAATACCGAAATTCCCTGAATTTTATTCAGCCGTTCAGCCGATAATACTGAGTCGCCCAAACTGATTTCAGCAATCACCGTATCAGACACGAAGAGTTGATAATTCGACCGTTTGGTCTCCCACCATTCCGCCGTGTATTGTTGCTTTGCTGCCGTGATAAGGTCGCGGCTTGGTTTAGACGCCAAGTATCCAATGATGCTTGACTCGATATACACTGCGGGCTTCACTGACACCTGCTTGACTGACGTGTTTGGCGTATGCCCTCTTGCCGCTTACAAATTTCCGCGCAAGGCTTGGTCGCGTTCAATCGCTTGAAAGAGCGCTTTGAAATTGCCTTTGCCGAAACTCTTTGAGCCGCGCCGCTGAATCACCTCGTAAAACAAGGTAGGGCGGTCTTCGACGGGCTTCGTGAAAATTTGCAGCATATAGCCGTGTTCGTCTTTATCGACCAAGATGTTTTCTTTTTTCAGTTCCTCCATCGGCTCGCGCAGTTCAGGCACGCGCTCCGTGAGCGTGTCATAATAAGCCTCTGGCACGCTGATAAACTCCGCGCCGCGCGCGCGCAAGTCGCCGACGGTTTTGATGATGTCATCGGTCAGCAGCGCAATGTGTTGCACGCCCGCGCCCTCGTAGAATTGAATATACTCTTCAATTTGTGATTTCTTTTTGCCGTGCGCAGGTTCGTTTATCGGCATCTTGATGCGCTCGGTCGGGTTCGACATAACTTTGGAACGCAGCGCCGAATACTCGGTTGAAATATCCTTGTCGTCAAAATTTTGGAATTGGTGAAAGCCGAACACCGTTTCGTAAAATTTCACCCACAGTTCCATTTCGTTCCAACCGACATTGCCAACGATGTGGTCAATCGCCCGTAAGCCTAAATTATACGAGGCTTTTCCGTTGGTCGAGGCTTTCTCGACAAAGCCGGGCAGAAATATGCCGTTGTAATTTTTTCGCTCAACGAAGGAGTGAATCGTATCGCCGTAAGTTCGAATGCCAGCTTTGACGACAACGCCATGCTCGTCGCGCAGTTCAATAGGTTCGTAAGCGCTCGTTGCACCGCGCTCAATCGCCGTTTGGTATGCCGCGCGTGCGTCGTCGGTTTCAAACGCAACATCTTTAACGCCGTCGCCGTGCTTTTGAATATGTGCAGCAATCTCGCTCGATGAAGAAAGCGGCGAAGTTAAGATGAAACAAATTTTGCCCTGTTGGACAAGGTAACTGGCGCGACTGCGCTCACCCGTTTCAGGACCTTGATACGCTTTGATGTCAAATCCCAAAACGGCGCGGTAGTAATGCGCAACTTGTTTGGCATTGCCGACATAGAACTCGACATAATCAAAATCGCGCACGGGTAAAGCCTTTGACGTAATGCTCATAATGGTTCTCGATGCGTTGAACGAACTGACTGTGTGGCGCGTGAAATTAGGAAAAGTTGTGCAACGAACAAACGCCGGCTACGGCGCATAGGTGAAGTTCGTTTCAAGTTCACGCAAACGTTTGCCGTTTTTGTCTTTTTCAGAGAGCAGGAACGGCACACCAACATCGTGCCAAACAATGCCCACATCGGCGTCATTGTAGACCAGACATCGGTCGTGCTGCGGTGAATAGACATGCGTGACCTTGTAGGTAAATTCCGCCTCGTCGGAGAGTGTCAGAAACCCGTGAGCGAACCCAGCGGGAATCCAAAGCATCTTTTTGTTTTGTGCAGAGAGAACTTCGCTGTGCCACTTGCCGAAGGTCGGCGACCCTATGCGAATATCGACGCACACATCCAGCACTTCGCCGTAAGCCACGCGTACCAATTTGCCTTGCGCGGCTGGTTCTATTTGGTAGTGCAACCCACGCAGCACACCTTTGACGGAACGGCTCACATTGTCCTGAACAAAGGTTGCGTCAATGCCCAGTTCGTAGAAGACGCGCGCGTTGTAGCTCTCATAAAAAAAGCCGCGCTCGTCCGAAAAAACTTTTGGGTCGAGTAACAGCAAGCCCCGAAGCGGCGTTGGCGTAGCGGTCATCAGGAAAGCGCTTGTTTTTTGAGGTAGAGTTTGATGGCAGTATCAATGGTTCGCAGCAGCCGGTCGAAGTCGAGCGGCTTTGTAAAGAATTGATAAAATAAGCGTTCTTTCAAAAGCGGCTGAACGCGGTCGAAATCGACATAGCCCGACATCAACATGATGAAAATGTCTTTGTCAAACTCTCTGATGCGGCGTGAGACTACTTCGCCGTTCATTTCAGGCATAACGTAATCGACCACACAGACTTCAACGACGCCTTTATTTTGCTCAACGAATTTCAGCGCCTCCATCGGATTATTGAACGCGGCGACTTCTAATCCTGAGTCGCCGATGATTTCTTTAAGTGCGATGAGTGAGTCATCGCTGTCGTCAATAACTACTACCATGGTCAGTTTTTGTGTTTGTTGCCGCCTCAATTCATGCTTGGCGCCGTTTGCATGTTTTGATGATACTTTGCGCTTTCGATTTTGACAAAGTCAATCAAGGCTTTTAGGTGCGATGGCTCAATGTCGGGCAGAATGCCGTGGCCTAAGTTAAACACATGTCCCGATGTGTCTGTATGCTCACCGAATTTTTTTAGAATGAACGCCGCGTGTTCTCTAATGCGCTCGGGCGATGCGTATAAAATTGTTGGGTCTAAGTTTCCCTGCAAGGTTACACGGTCGCCCAGTTCCCACCGTGCTTTGGCAAGGTCAATTGTCCAATCCAGCCCGACGGCGTCGCAGCCCGTTTCGGCAATGTCGCGCAAGAGCGTATTCGCGCCTTTGGCAAAGACAATCACCGGCACTTTTGGATGTTTGAGTTTCACGGTTTGCACCGCCTCGTGAATGTATTGCAGTGAGAATTCTTTGTAAGCGTCTTCGGAGAGCAAGCTCGCCCATGTGTCAAAAATTTGCACGGCGTCTGCGCCAGCCTCGATTTGGAGCAGTAGATAGTTCGTCAGCACGCGGTTGAGTTTTCGGAGCAAGTCGTGCGCATCTTTCGGTCGCGAAAAAATCATCTTTTTGGCGTGCTTGAAATCTTTGCTGCCTTTGCCCTCGACCGCGTAGGCGAAGAGCGTCCATGCTGCGCCTGAAAATCCAATAAGTGGCGCGCGCTCGCGCAGTTCTCGCTTTGTTAGGCGAATGGCGTTTTCGACGAAGCGCAACGCCTGAGAGACATCTGGTTCAATCAATCGGTCAATATCGGCGCGCGAGCGAATCGGAGAAGGAAATCTCGGCCCAGCCGATTCAATCATCTCGAGCGGCATGCCCATCGCTTCTGGCACAACGAGAATGTCGGAGAAAATAATCGCCGCATCGACTTCCATAATATCAACAGGCTGAAGTGTTACTTCGGCGGCGAGTTCGGGCGTTTTGCACAGCGTTAAAAAATCGGTTTTACTGCGCACCGCTCGATATTCGGGCAGGTATCGCCCAGCTTGACGCATAATCCAAATCGGCGTGCGGTGGCACGGCTCGCGTCGCAGCGCACGCAATACCAAGTCGTTACGAAGCATTTTGTGTTAAAAAAATTTAGTCGTTAGTTACAAGACTTAGAGAATCTTATCTGTTAACTTACAAAAGTTAACTTACAAAAAGGGAAATGGATTTTCTGTACAAAGAGTTACAAACGCGGGCGACGGGAGTTTCGTTTAGGCAGATATTAATTTAAGGCGCCAGTTTTGAAGCGCTCGCGCAGTTGGGCGAGTTTTTGCTTGATGCTGCCGTCAATGACTGTATCGCCGATGCGCGCCGTAAAGCCGCCAATCAGGTCTTGCTGCACCCCCACGTTCAGGCGCACTTTTTTGCCCGTCATTGCTTCCAATTTTTTCGCCAAGTCCAGCTGCTCTGCTCCATCCATTGCAACCGCGCTGCGCACATTGACATCAATAACACCGTCGCGCTTATCGAGCAACCGATTGAACTCTGTAATCACATCGGGAATAAATTCGCCGCGCCCTTTACGGACGAGCAATTCCAACATCTGCATAGTTTTCGGCGAGATTTTTCCCTCAAAAATTTGCCTAAGCACCGCCGCTTTATCGGTTGACTTCACGACGGGACTGCGCAGCATTGACAGCAACTGGCGCGATTCTGACAGCGTTGCGCTGATGGTTTCAAAATCGGCGCGAATCATGTTCTCGGTTGCCGCATCTGCTGCTTGCAAGAGCGAGAGCGCGTAGCGTTGTCCAACTAAGGATTTCATTTCTCGACAACTTCGGGTTGAATGGACGGCATATCGCTCAACACGTTAGCGATAATGTTCTTGTGGATTTCAGCGTTCAGATTTTGCCGAATAATCATTTCCGCGCCTTTGACGGCAAGGTCGGCAACTTCATCGCGCAGTGCAATGAGCGCGCGCTGTTTTTCAACGGTGATTTCTGCTTTCGCATCTTCAATCATTTTACGCGATTCTGCTTTGGCTTTTTCAGTGATGTCGGCGCGCAGTTTTTCGGCGGCAACTTTGCTCTCCTGAATAATACGGTCAGCTTCGCGTTCTGCTTTGGCGAGCATGGCTTTATTTTCGGCGAGAATTTTCTCTGCTTCAGCTTTGGCTTGCTCGGCGCGGTCAATCGCCTCTTGAATGCTCTTTTCGCGCTCGTTCAAGGCGCCGACAATCGGCTTCCACGCCGTTGCCCGCAGCACGAACAAGAGAATGAGGAACGTCAGAAACGTCCAAAAAATCAGCCCCGGATTTGGGCTGAGCAATCCGCCTTCAAGAACGAGAAGGGCAAATAGAGTTGTCATTGTTGATGCAATGCGAGGTTAAAAAATCTGCTGCGGTCAAAGAGACCGCGGTCGGTCTAAGCCAATGGGCGAATGAACGGCTCACCCGCCCGTTGGTTGAGAGACACGATTACTTCGTTGCCAAAATTAAGCAGACGGCGAGACCGATAATCGCCGCGCCTTCGACGAGACCGGCGGCAATGATTGCCAGACCGCGAATGTCGTTGGCCGCTTGCGGATTGCGGGCGATGCCCTCAACGGCAGAGCCGACCGCGTTCCCAATACCGATTCCTGCGCCGATCGCGGCGATTCCCGCGCCGATTCCTGCGCCCAAAAATGCCAACGACTTGGCGTTAGCAGCAGCGACTTGCAATGCGTCGTTCATTGATGTGTAAAGATTGAAGTTGTTAAAAGTAAAAACACTTAAATGTGCTGACTGACTCGGGTCGCCTCAGTGGGCGTGTTCTTCGCCGTGTCCGTGTTCCATCGCGATACCGATAAACACGCTGGACAGCACGGTAAAGAGATACGCTTGCATAAACGCCACGAAGAGTTCCAAGCCGTAAATCGCCAGCGTCAGGGCTACCGAAATCGGCGCGATAACGAAACTCTTGAAAATAAATATCAAACTGATGAGAACAATGATGACGATGTGTCCGGCGGTCATATTGGCGAAGAGACGCATCGTCAGCGCAAAGGGCTTGACGAACAAACTGACAATCTCGACGGGAATCATAATGAGCCAGAGCGCAGGTGGCGCACCGCCCGTCAGATGCGCAAGCCAACCGCCGATACCGTTTTCACGAATGCCAGCATACTGCGTGATGACAAAGGTAAAGAGCGCAAGCGTGAGCGTTACGGCAATGTTGCTCGTTGCCGTTGCTGCAAACGGAATCAAACCCAAGAGATTGCAAAACAAAATGAAGAAAAACGCTGTGAGCAAATACGGCAAGAACCGCTCATAGTGATGCCCGAGATTCGGCTTGGCGATGTCGTCGCGAATAAACATTATGACGGCTTCAATCATGTTGGCGACGCCTTTGGGCGCTTTGCCTTTGGATTTTTTGTAAGAGCTTGCGACGCTCAACATTACAATGAGCAGCACGGCGCAGGCAATCCACATCATAACTACATGGCGCGTGGGCGACAGGTCAATCGTCAAGCCGCCGAGTTGCACAGGCGGAAATTGCGGCAAGTGAATTTCTCCGAAAGGTTCGAAGTCGAGCGTATGCGCATCGAGAATGTGGTGCATCACGTCCATGTCTTCGCTTGCGCCGCCATCGGGCTTGGATTCCGCCGCCAAAAGCGGCATAGAGAGCGCAGTTGTAACAAACACCATTAGGGCAAAACGGCACACGGAAAAGTTCATACGGTGACTCATTAGAAAGCGATGGGTTACAAAATTCATCAGGATTGCGTCAATTTTTCGAGCTTGTTTTCAAACTTCATTTTGCGTCGCCCGGCAGAGACTTCAAGCGGCAGATAAAACAAATAACACCCTAACAGCGCCCAAACGAATTCTTCCTGCACAACGAGGCGATTCATCAGCAGAACCGCGATAATACACAGCACGATGAGAAACCGCGCTGCCTGACCCAGCAAGACGACACGAAAAAACTCTTTTCCGTTTTGATGAAAGGCAACTTCAACAAGAGCGTATCCGATAAGTGTGTTCAGCGCGATGCAGAGCCAAGCGTAGAAAACCGAGTGCGACGTGAAGCCAAAAAAATCAATTGCCGCCCACAAAAGGACTGCAAAGATAATCATCTTCGACAGAAATTCAAACGCTGGTTTGAGCGAGAACGGGAGTTTTTTGAGCAAGAGCAGCAGGTTCATTTGGGGGGCGTTGGCGTATCAGTTTGGGAAGACCTCTGCGGCGGCGATAGAAAGCGCATCAAGACGACGAACATAGCCGTTACCGCCGCCAGCGCGCCGATGACGACGAACAACGGCGACGTGCCGAACGCATCGTCCAGTTTGTACCCACCAAAAACGAACAGGAGAAACGCAACGGCAATTTGAATGCCAACCGTGCTGTGGCTCGATGACCGCCGATACTCGGCGCCGGCGTCGCGCGTCGTTTTGCGAAAATCGTCGAAGAGGCTCATCTTGGGTAGTCGTCTGTGCCGACGCCGTTGGAGACGGCGCTCGTGGCAAGGCTGTTAAAGTCCTGCACCGATGCACTCATATCCATCGTAATCTTGCCGTTAATCGTTGCGCCAGATTCCATCGTGATGTCTTTCGCCTTGACATCGCCAGAGACCGATGCCGACGCATCGAGAATTAACTTCACCGCAACCTCGATGTTGCCTTTGATGGAGCCTGACACGCGCAGCGTTGATGCCGTTACATTGCCCTCGACGATGCCGCCTTTGCCAACGGCGACATTGCTTGTCGAGATAATGTTGCCAACGATTTTTCCGTCGACGCGCAGATTGGTCGGCGTTTCAATGTCGCCGCGAAACACAGTGCCGCCAGCAAGAATGGTTACTTTGTTGTCGCTGTAGTTGCCGCTGTTTCCGCTTGTGCTTGCAGGCGCAGCCATATCGTTGAGGGAATCTGTTTTTTTGCTTCCAAACATCGCCATTGTGTTTGATGAGTTAAAATTGATAAGCCTTTATGAATGTAAATTGTGTCATGGTTTTTACGAACAGTTCAGCACATTCTTTCAGTTACTCGGCGATGTAAAGCGCGGGATTTTGCGGCACACCGTCTTTCCAAATTTCCAGATGCAGATGCGGCGCAGAACTTTCACGTCCCGTGCTTCCTGCCAGTGCAACGGGCTGTCCGCGCTTGACGACTTCACCTTCGCGCACCAAGAGTCGATTGCAATGTTTGTAGAAGCTCACCAGCGAGCCGTGTGAAATAATCAACGTGTATCCGTAATCGGTCGTCCAATCGGCGAAGAGCACGGTGCCGTCGGCGAAAGCGCTCACTGGTTCGTTGAGCGCGGTGGCAATGTCAAGACCATAATGGCTTTTCGACGGGCGAAACTCCTGCGAGAGCGTGCCTTGAACGACAATGCCGAGCGGATTTTCGGACGGCGTCGGCGCAGACGCGGCGTAGAGCTCCGTTGAGACAATGGGACGAAAGCCGTTGTTGCGTGCCGGCGAGGCGACCAGCTTTGAGCGGGCATCAAGATTGCCAGTGGAATCACGCGGCGCAACGCTGAGCATTGTCTTCAACTTTCTGCTGAAGATGTCAAATTGAACAAGGCGTCCGCTCAAACTATCGAGCCGCGCTTGATTGGCAAGGAGTTGTTGCTCGTAGCGTTTGGCATCGCCGTAGCCCGGAATAAGTTGGCGAAGCGGCGTGAGCGCGATAATGAGCGCAGCAAGGACAGCCACCGTGCCGCAGAGCGCAGAGACGGCAGCAATCACTTTGCCCAGCGTGATGTCCGAAAATGTCCGCGCCGCCGTGCCATCACTCGGAATGACCGCGATTTCGTAGGAGACGACTTCTTTTTTTTTGTTCGACTTTTTGTCCAACATTTCGATGGCGTGACTTGGGCTAACATTGTAGACGGGAAGATACGGCGCAAATGAACGAGAATCAACACCTTTCCCTGCCCACTCATCGCAACACGTCATCTCTTTTAGTTCAACTGGACTTGGTTTCTACGCGAATGAGCTTGCGTAACTCCGCGCCTTTGCATGGTTAGCACCAAAATTTGCATGGTTAGCACCAAAATTTGCATGGTTAGCACCAAAAAAGATGCTTTTGGCTAACGACAAAAAAGCGTGTATATTTCGCTTAGCCTGTAAAAAGTTTCTTAATCGTTAGTTACAACGATGGTAGAGCAAAAAGACCTTGTGAGACAACTCGAAGAGGTGAGCATATTTGAATCGCTCAATGAAAAGGAATTGTCCGACATTATTTCCCGCAGTCAAGTCGTTTCTTACAAAAAGGACGACGTGATTATCTTTGAGAGTGAAGAAGGCAATTCGGTCTATATCATTCTGGAGGGCATGGTTAAAATTTCTCGCCAGAACGAGGAATACAAAGAAGTTATTTTAGCGATTTTAGGCGAAAAAGAATTTTTCGGCGAGATGTCAGTTCTGGATGGTGCCTTGCGTTCTGCCGATGTGGCTGCGCTCTCGCGGGTGCATCTTTTGAAAATTGACGGCAAAGTTTTTTTGGAATTTTTAGAAAAGCAACCGAAACTGTCCATCGCGCTGCTCAAAGAATTCGTCAGCCGCTTGCGCAAGACCGACCATCAAATTAAAAGCATTTCATTGGAAGATGCGGTCGGAAAGGTTGCCTCGGTCGTTATCCGCCTTGCCAACGATGTCGGTCGCCTGAAACGCGGCAGAGTTGAAATTGAAAATTTCGCCAGCCAACAGGAGATTGCAAACTACGCGGCCACGTCGCGTGAGACTATTTCGCGTGTCTTGACAATGTTCGAGCGCGAAGGCTTGATTGAACGCGATATGAATAAAATCATCATCAACAATTTCGAAGTCTTCAAGCAAAAGTTTGGTTCTTCGTAATCGCGGCGCCGCCAGTTGCTCTTCCGCCTTCCCTAACGAGTTCTTTTCGCATGTTCTCTGCACCCGGCTTTCAACGAGTGCTGGGCATCAATGAATCCAATTTATCAAACCCTTTCCGAAAAGGAGAAGTAACTATGTCAATTAAGAATCCAATTGCATCGCCAACACGCGATTTTATTGCTCAGCCCGGTTTTCAGGGCAGCGACTTACAAACGCTCAAAACGCTGTTTGCCCAACATCTTAAATACTCCTTTGCCAAAGACGAATACACGGCAACGCTTCGCGACAGCTACAACAGCCTTGCGCTCACCGTGCGCGACGCGCTCATCGACCGCTGGATTGAAACCCAACAAACTTACTACCGACAGGATACCAAGCGCGTTTATTACCTCTCCATGGAATTTCTCATCGGCAGAACGCTGGGCAACGCCGCGCTCAACTTAGGACTCGATGACGAAGTGCATCGCATGATGCAAGACATGGGCTACGACATGGAAGAAGTGCAGGAAATTGAACCCGACGCGGGTTTGGGCAACGGCGGCTTAGGTCGGCTTGCTGCATGCTTCTTGGACTCTATGGCGACGCTTGGCATTCCGGGTTACGGTTACGGCATTCGATACGAGTTCGGCATCTTCGCGCAAAAAATTCGAAACGGCTTTCAAATCGAGACGCCCGACAACTGGCTTCGCTACGGCAATCCGTGGGAAGTGGCGCGTCCCGAATACCTCTACAAAATCAAATTTTACGGCAGAGTGCATCAATACATCGACCATCACGGCAACCTGAAAAACGATTGGGTCGATGCGCACGAAGTTATGGCAATGGCTTACGACACACCGATTCCGGGCTACGGCAATAACACCGTGAACACGATGCGGCTATGGTCGGCAAAAGCTACACGCGAATTTAGCTTTGAGTGCTTCAACGAAGGCGACTACGACAAAGCCGTCGCCGAAAAAGCTGATTCGGAGACCATCTCGAAAGTTCTTTATCCAAACGATAACACGCCCGAAGGCAAAGAACTGCGCCTGAAACAAGAATACTTTTTCGTTTCCGCCACACTGCAAGACATCATTCGTCGCTACAAAAAAACGCATACGACGTTCGATTTTTTTCCCGATAAAGTCGCCATTCAGCTCAACGACACGCACCCTGCCGTCGGCATCGCCGAACTGATGCACCTTTTGGTCGACATCGAGCATCTCGGTTGGGAAAAAGCATGGGAAATTACCACGAAAGTGTTTGCCTACACCAATCACACTGTTCTGCCCGAAGCCTTGGAGCGCTGGAGCGTCTCACTGTTTGAGCGTCTCTTGCCGCGACATCTACAAATCATCTATGAAATCAATCGCCGCTTTTTGGACAGCGTGAAAGCCGTCTTTCCAAACGACAACGCCAAACTTGCACGGCTCTCGCTGATTGAGGAAGGAGATGACCGCAAAGTGCGCATGGCGAACCTCGCTATCGTTGGCAGCCACTCGGTCAATGGCGTCGCTGCGCTGCACACCGACATCATCAAGCAGACGCTGTTCAAGGATTTCTACGACCTCATGCCCGAGAAATTTAACAACAAGACCAACGGCGTTACGCAGCGTCGCTGGTTGCGCTTGTGCAATCCCGAACTCTCAAAACTCATCTCATCTAAAATCGGCGACGGGTGGGTTACAGATCTTTACGAACTGAAAAAATTAGAGCGTTATGCCGAAGATGAGGCATTTCATCACGAGTGGCAAACCGTGAAACGACATAACAAAGAGCGTTTGGCAGAGTATATCAAATCGCACTACAAGCTCGCCGTCAACCCAAATGCGATGTTCGATTGCCAAATCAAGCGCTTGCACGAATACAAGCGCCAGTTGCTCAATGCGCTGCACGCCGTCAGGCTCTACAACTGGATTAAGGCGCATCCTTACGAGAGCGTTACGCCGCGCGTCATTTTGTTCGGCGGAAAAGCGGCGCCCGGCTATGCCAAAGCTAAACTCATCATCAAGCTCATCAACTCCATCGCTGACGTCGTCAATCACGACCGCGACGTGGCAGATAAGCTCAAAGTGTTGTTCTTGGAAAACTATTCCGTCTCGCTTTCAGAGAAAATCATGCCTGCAGCCGATTTGTCGGAACAAATTTCAACGGCGGGCTACGAAGCCAGCGGCACGGGCAATATGAAGTTCGCAATGAACGGCGGATTGACGATTGGCACGATGGACGGCGCTAATGTCGAGATGCGCGAAGAAATCGGCGACGACAATATCTTCATTTTTGGATTACTTGCCGACGAGGTCATCGCTCTCCGACATCACTACCAGCCTTGGGAATACTACAACGCCAACCCGGAGTTAAAACAAGCGATTGATATGATTGCTAATGGGTATTTTTCGCCGTCGCAGCCCGACCTGTTCCGACCAATTACCAACTCGCTCTTGCAAGGCGACACGTATATGCTCATGGCGGATTTTGAGAGCTACGTGCGCTGCCAAGAGCGCGTCAGCGCGATGTATCAACATCCATTTGAATGGACGAAACGCTCGATTTTGAATGTGGCACGCATAGGGAAATTTTCTAGCGACCGCACTATCAAGGAATACGCCGACGAGATTTGGCGCGTCAAGCCTATTGAAGTAAGCGCGCCTGCCGACAACGGCAAAACCGTCGGTGCATAACGGGACAACCGTCGTTTGTCGACTGCCAACACGAGACAGCGACGGTTCATTACAACGAACATCATTTTGCTATGTCCGATACGCGAATTACACCGCAAGACCGCGCTATGGAGATTCTCTCCAAGCACTTGGATGAGTCTGCGTTCGCCGAACTTTCCGCAATTTCCGCTGAAACCGAGGCCTTGTTCCGCGAACACGCGCAGCCGACGCTCACCACCGTTTCGGCTATCGTGAGCGCTTTTTTCAGAGCGCGCGGCGAGAGCGACGAGTTCATCGCCGATTGGCTGGCGCAAGCAGAACGACACGGACAAAGTTACGGACTTCCCCCTGATGCCATTCCCGCCACGATGATGGCAGACTTCGGCATGTTTCGCTATGTCGAGTTTCTCAAAATACATGGGCTTTCCGACGATGAGATTTTCCAAGTCTTTTCGGGCGCAGTTGAGGAAAAATTCGAACTGCGCGTCAACGGCATCGCGATTCCACCGAAGAATTAAACCCACTCTGTCTCTTTCTTCCAAAGAATGACATCTACGCTGCAATATCTGCAATCACGCGTCGGCGAACAGTTCGGCGAGTCGCACCCGTCGCCCGTTGGACGCTGGCTCAACGGTACGCTGCGCGAGGTTCGGGAAGGCGAGTTTGTTGCCGATTTTTTGGTGCGTCCCGATATGACCAACCCTGTCGGCATTCTGCACGGCGGCGTTCTGACGACCATCATGGACGAAGCCATGGGCATTGCGATTTACACGCTCGACGACGCCAACTTTTTCGCCACTATCAACCTTGCCGTCGATTTTCTGCGCAGCGCACGGACAGGCGAGATCGTAACAGCGCGGGCAAGCGTTGTGCGACGCGGCAAGCGCATCATCAACGCCGAATGCCGTGTGTTCAATCAGTCCGGAGACCTCATCGCTAAAGGCTCCTGCAACTGCGCTGCAACAGACACGCAAAAGACGTCGACTGTTTGACGCCGTCCCGCATCGACGTCGAGCCGCTCTGGCACGGAACCGCGTTTGTCCTATGGGCACTCCGTTGTATATTTCTAATCTCGATAGCAACCTAACATCATCAACACGGAGCAAGCCGAATGGAAGACAGAAACGAGACACTCGATATGGCAAAAGATAATTCCAAACAAAACGGCACCAGCAAAGACTACGGTGCGGATAACATTCAAGTTCTGAGCGGCATTGAACACGTGCGCAAGCGCCCGGCAATGTATATCGGCGACGTCGGCGTGCGCGGCTTGCATCACCTTGTCTATGAAATCGTCGATAATTCCGTCGACGAAGCCTTAGCAGGATACAACGATTTCATTTATGTCAGCATCAACCAAGATGGTTCAGTCACGGTTACCGATAAGGGGCGCGGCATTCCGACCGGCATCAAGAAAGACACGGGCAAATCGGCGTTGGAATTGGTCATGACGGTAATTGGCGCGGGCGGCAAGTTCGATAAAAATTCCTACAAGGTCTCTGGCGGCTTGCACGGCGTCGGCGCGTCGGTCGTCAATGCCCTCTCCGAATGGTGCGAGGTCGAGGTGCGGCGCGAGGGCAAAATTTTCTATCAAAAGTATAAGCGCGGCGTGCCCGAGGCTCCTGTCAAAGAAGTCGGCAAGACGAAAGAAAGCGACCATGGCACAAAGACGACCTTTATGCCCGACTCGCAGATTTTCAAAAACCGCGAGTTCCGCTACGACACGCTCGCCGACCGCCTGCGCGAATTGGCATATCTGAACCGAGAACTCAAGATTATCATCGAGGATAAACGCAGCGACAAGCGCGACGAGTTTCACTTCAAAGGCGGCATTCAAGAGTTTGTCGTCGATTTGGACAAAGAGGCGAACCGCATGGCGCTCTTCAAAAAACCAATTTACATGGAAGGCGAGAAGGACGGCACCGTCGTTGACATCGCGCTGCAATACAACAACTCGTATCAAGAAAATGTGTTCAGCTATGTCAATAACATCAACACGCATGAAGGCGGCACACACCTGACGGGCTTCCGCAAAGCCTTTACGCGCACGATGAATACTTACGCGACGAAGAATGACCTGCTCAAATCCGCAAAAAACATTCAACTGACGGGCGACGACTACCGCGAGGGTCTGACTGCTATTGTGTCGGTCAAAGTGCCTGAGCCGCAATTCGAAGGTCAAACGAAAACCAAGCTCGGCAACGGCGAAACGCAGACCATCGTTGAGACGATTGTGAACGAAAAGCTCGCCGAGTTCATTGAGCAAAATCCCAGCACGGCAAAAATCATCATTGAAAAAGCCATTGGCGCAGCGACCGCTCGCGAAGCCGCCCGTAAGGCCAAAGAACTGACGCGGCGCAAATCCGCCCTCGATTCGTATTCGTTGCCGGGCAAACTTGCCGACTGCTCCATCAGCGACCCAGAACACTGCGAACTCTACATCGTCGAGGGCGACAGCGCTGGCGGCTCAGCAAAGCAAGGTCGAGACCGACGCTTTCAGGCTATCTTGCCGCTCAAAGGCAAAATTTTGAATGTCGAGAAAGCGCGGCTGAACAAGATGCTTGAGAACGAAGAAATCCGCACCATCATTACTGCCCTCGGCACAGGCATCGGCGACGATGAATTCGACCCAACGAAAATTCGCTATGGAAAACTAATTCTGATGACAGACGCCGATATCGACGGCGCACACATTCGCACGCTGCTGCTGACATTTCTATTTCGATATATGCGGGCGCTAATTGAAGCCGGACGAGTGTATATCGCGCAGCCGCCGCTTTATCTGGTCAAGCGTGGCAAAGAGCAAGTCTATGCTTGGGACGATGAAGAGCGCGACGACGCCATTAAACGCTTCGAAGAAAAAGGCAAAGACAACATCATGGTGCAGCGCTACAAAGGGTTGGGCGAAATGAATCCCGAACAACTTTGGACGACGACCATGGATCCCGAGAACCGCACGCTCCTGAAGGTCAGTATTGATAGCGCACTCGAGGCCGATAAAATTTTCTCGACGCTGATGGGAGATGAAGTCGAGCCGCGACGCAAGTTTATTGAAAGCAACGCAAAGTATGTGCGCCGATTGGACGTGTAGAAGAAAAGGTTGCTGCAGATGCCGAGTTTCTCCGATGCGTAGGCTCGCCGCACTCAATTGCTAAGACTTCGCGTTGCAAGTCGCTACAGTTCAGCCGCCAGTTCGACGGTAAATGTGGCGCCTTTGTCTTTGCCTTCGGATTCTGCCCAAATTTTTCCGCCGTGCATCTCAACGAGTTTTTTGACGATGGAAAGCCCAAGCCCTGTGGAACTTTCGCCGTCGGTCGGTCTGGCAGAAAGCCGTTGAAATTTTCCGAAGAGTTTTTTCATATCCTCTTCGGTGAGTCCTTGTCCTTCATCTCGAACCGAGAAGCGAACGTTATCGTGACCGATTCGGGCGACCGTAATCCAAATCGTCTTTTCGTGCGGCGAGTATTTAATCGCATTTCCAATCAAGTTTTCAACGACTTCTTTCATTCGCTCTACATCGATGCTCACAATGCAGTTTTCTTCAAGGTGCAGCTGAAGGCATTGGCGTTTGTTTTGCGCCATCAAATAAAAGTTTTCGCTAATGACTTGAACCAACGAGCCAAAGTCGGTGCGCTGTCGGTGCAATTCCAATTTTCCTGCATCAATTGCGGCGGTTTCAAGCAGGTCGTGAATCAAGCCCAACATTTTTTGTGAGGCGCGACGAATTAAAGATGCTTTCTTGTTGATAGAGCTAATCTCTTTGGTCTCCTCGCCAATCAATTCGGCAAAGCCCATAATGGTTTGGAGTGGGTTTTTAAGGTCGTGCGCCGCGATGCCCAGAAGTTCGGTTTTAAGTTGGTTAGCTTGGTCGAGCTCTTCGTTGAGACGAGCCAAGTCTTCATTTTTGAGCCGATACAGCTCGGCTTCACGTTGCGATTTATCGAGTTCATATTTGAGCGTGAGCTTCTTGGTTTTTTCTTCGGATTGCTCGAGCAGCAGCGCTTTTTCAAGCTCGTGAAAGTGTTTGAAGTGCTCGTAGGCTTTTTGATAGTCGCCAAGTTCTTCAAATGCCTGTGCAAGCAGGAAGTGAGTCTGCTTTTCAATTGGTTTTGTGCCAATGTCTTGGATAATTTTTAGGCTCTCGTGCAAGTGTTCAATGGCTGCTTGGTGCTGTTTCATGACGAGAAAGGAATGTCCGATGGTTTGAAGGGTGTTGGCCTCGCCGCTTTTATCGCCCATGGCTTTGCGCCGCTTCAAACTCTCTTGCATCATCGCCAAGCCTTTTTCGGATTCGCCTAAATCAAAATAAGCTGCACCGGCATTGAGCATCGAGATGCTGATTTCACGCTGTTGATTGGTCTTTTGACGAATGTCTAAAGATTGCAGAAAGCAGTCGAGAGCGTTTTGCTTATCGTTGTTGTAATAATGAATGGAGCCAATGTTGCTTAGCACTGTTCCCCACTCTACGTAAAGCTCACAAGCTTTGGCAAGTTCTAAGGCTTGTTCGTAGAACTCTCGGGCTTTATCCGAATTCCCCATCGTGTGGTATAAGCCCCCGATGTTGATAAGTGTGGCACAACGGTGAATGTCATCATTCATTTGCAGATTGATGGCAAGCGCCGACATGTAGGCTTCCAGCGCTTTGCCAAACTCCCCTAATTTCCAATACACTAAGCCTGTGTTGGAGAGCACCACTGCTTGTCCGCACAAATCTGAAATTTTTTGAAACCCGTTCAACGCCTCATTGAGGTAAGCAAGGGCTTGCTGATAATTACCACGATTGTAGGCAAAGACGCCCTTATTTCTGTAGGCTGATGCAATACCGTGGTGATGTTGCAGACGTGATGCAAGCGACAGAGCTTCATCGGAGAGGGCTTCGGCTCGCTCCATATCGTTGGAGCGCAAATGATACGCTAAGTCGTTCATCACGTCAATTTTTTCGCGCTCATCTTTCGCAGCAGCAAGGCACGTTTCCAGCGACTTTATTTTTTCGTCAGGGCTCATTTGAAACACTTAAGAAGTCGGTTCGGTTGCGACATCTATCAGCAAAAATTTGTTTGATAATATCCGTTGCTGTGTCAGCAAACCAACGAGAAATGAAGCCCATGTCGTCTTCGCCGATACAATGAAGGGTTTGCTAACCCACTACCGTAAAATTTGCGATTGATAAATGTCTCCGACATTTTATCGCTGAAATTTACAATACAGATTGCTGAAAATGCCATTCAGAGAACGAATCCCTATCAATTCAAAGTGGAAGCGATGGGCAAGAACAACACCGGCAATTCGGCGGTGAGTCTGCTGGTGGAAACGACTCGGCTTGAAAAAGCATTTATTAGCGGTGTATGTTATGGAACGTCAAAACGAGCGGCGGCGATGGCAACGAAAACCGAAGAAGCAGTCAAATCTTTGCTCTTGCGCGAGTTGGGCAGGCTCAGCTACCGCGAAAAAACGCACTTGAAGTCCTTTGTAGATAAAAAGTTTGTCTCCGAAACGCTGGCAGAAATGGCGCGCCGAAAATTCTATTGGCGCTGGTTGCGCGCGCTGTTGTGGTTAGGGTTCGTTGCGTTGATGTTCTCATTTGTTCGCCTATCCGTGCCGTCTAATCCGACGTATCTGGCAATGTCGGCGATAACAATTTATGCGGTCGACACAGCCGTCGCTGCGCAAGTCGAGGCAATTCGTCGCCGTGAACTCATCTACCGTGCCTTGCGCCGATTCGCCTTCATCGATGCTGAGACCATCAACGTCGAAGAGGATTGAAACCGAGTTTTTTTACTTCAATAACTTTAACGCTAAACTATTTATGGCAAACATCACTGAAAGGCAAATCATCGATGCGCTTCGCAACGTGATTGAGCCTGATTTGCAACGTGATCTCATTTCACTCAACATGGTGAAAGACATTAAAATCAACGGTGCGGACGTCGCGTTCACCGTGGTGCTGACCACGCCCGCCTGTCCGCTCAAAGACCTCATCAAAAATGCGTGCGTCAATGCGATTAAGCATTTTGTCAAGGAGGCGAAGAACATTGAGGTCAATATGACTGCAACTGTTACCACCGCAAACCCGCTTGCAGGGCAAGCAAGCAACAACCCGCTTGGGCGCGTCAAGAACACCATTGCAGTTGCGTCGGGCAAGGGCGGTGTTGGCAAATCGACCGTCGCGGTCAATCTTGCCGTTGCATTGGCGAAGACGGGCGCGAAAGTCGGACTCATTGATGCCGACATCTATGGCCCGTCGATTCCGACCATGTTCGGCTTGAAAAACGAAAAGCCCGACATGATTGGCAAGACGCTTGTCCCGATTGAAAAATACGGCGTCAAACTTATCTCGATTGGATTTTTGGTCGACCAGAAAACTGCCGTGGTTTGGCGCGGTCCGATGGTGTCGTCGGCGCTGCGTCAATTTATGACCGATGTCGCATGGAACGACTTAGATTACCTGCTCTTCGATTTGCCGCCCGGCACTGGCGACATTCAACTCACGCTCTCGCAAGCAGTGCCGCTGACCGGTGCGGTCGTCGTTACAACGCCGCAAGATGTCGCGCTGGCAGATGTGATTAAAGCCGTGGCTATGTTCGAGCAACTCAAAGTGCCGATACTCGGTGTGGTTGAAAATATGAGTTACTACCAACTGCCTGATGGCGGCAAGGAATACATCTTCGGCGACGGCGGCGGCGCAAGAATGGCGGCAGAGTATAAAATCCCATTCTTGGGCGAAATGCCACTGAGCAAAGATGTGCGGCTCGGCGGCGATGAGGGCGTGCCAATTGTCATTCGTAATCCCGAATCTGTGCAGGCGAAACTCTTTATGGAAACTGCCGAAAAACTGGCTCAACAAATCGCGATTCGAAACGCCGGCGTTGGTGCGCAAAAAGTCGAGATTGAAATCTAACTGCGGCGCTCGACCTCACTTTGATTTCACACGCGCTTTTCTTTACTTTGATATAAATTTTTTTAACGACACTTTAACCAAACTTTGATAAGTATGCCACAGCAAGCTGAAATTGAAACGAAATCCTCCGACGCCGTCGCCGAGCCGTATTTGGCGCCCACCGAGCCGATTTATGCCCTCGTGCAAGCTGCGTTAGACACGATTCGCCCGTATCTGCAAGCCGACGGCGGCGACGCCCAATTGATTGGAATTCGCGCCGATAACAGCGTCGACCTGCGTCTTGTGGGCGCATGCGGCTCTTGCCCCATGTCGACCATGACGCTCCGCGCTGGCGTCGAGCAAGCTATCAAACGCGCCGTGCCGCAAGTAACGCGCGTGGAAGCAACGGCGTAAGTTGCATCGTTAGGCGATTTTGCGACACTCCGTTTTCTGCCAATCGTTCAACCGTCGGAATAGCTCTGGCGGTTGAACGCTGCGGCGAAAAGTCTCAGTAACTTTTGGCAACGTTGCTCTGAAGTAAATTACCCTAACAACATTTAATAACAAGTGCAGCCAGAACGGGTGAAAGTTTTTTCGGAAGAGAAAATTCCGTTCAAGTATGAAGTCATCGGCAGTGTGGCGGTTGATGCCTTAGGCGGCGGCGACGAAGCCAAGCGCGCACTGCAAGAACGCGCCGGACAAATTGGCGCAAACGCCGTTATTGATGTGCGGCTGACCAAGATCAATTCGTTCACTGTCAGAAGCGGTGCAAGCGGCACGGCGGTGCGCATCATTGAAAGCGACTCGCTTCGCAGCGAAAAACTCGGCGGTAATTGAGCGGCAACTTCAGGAGCGCGTTGCCGCAATCGCATCGAGCTCGATGAGAAATCCGTAATGCAATTCTTTGACAGGAACGACGGTTCGTGCAGGGCGATGCGTGCCAAAGACAGCCGAGTAGACGGCATTGACATTTCCCCAAAGTCCAACATCAGAGACGTAGACTGTCGTCTTTAACACGAGGCTGAGGTCGCTCTCGGCGGCGGATAAAACCGTGGCAAGATTTTTCAATACGAGGTGTGTCTGTGCCTCAATGTCGCCGAAACATTTCTCGCCCGTCGCCGCGTCAATTGGCAGCAAGCCCGCGACATACACAACGCCGTTGTGAACGACGGCTTGCGAATAATGCCCGGCGGGCAAGGGCGCGTTAGGCGTTTGAACGTAAATCACGTCGTTAGGTTGATTCGCCGCGTCGTTTTGCCTCTGCAGCTTCAACTTGCGCAATCAGCGCAGCGCGATGTTCGGGCGTTTGTTGTGCCAGATACTCTTGCCAATCGGCTTCTAATTTTATCGGGCAGTCATCAATGAAATCGCAAATTGCGCAGTGATGTTTGCCATACATCTGATCCATCCAGCAGCCGGTCTCGCTTTTTTGAACTTCGTCGACGAAATTTGGATTTTCCTCGATGATGCGGTCGCCCGTCTCGATAAGGTCTCGAAGGTAGCCATGCTTTTTTTCGTTTTCAATCATGGCGGACATGATGCGCTCTTCTTCGACATAGCGGCGCGTGAGCAGTGTCAATGCGTTTTTCAGAAATGACATAGTCGTTCTCCTTTCAGTCAATGCCCTGCACAAGCGGCGTTCATTTTTCTGAGAGAAAGTTACGCAAATACACAGGGAATTTCTAATAAAGAGTTTAGGCGGCGGCGAGGCGACCTTGAAAAACAGCAAACCGCGAGGGCTTGATTTCGCAAGGCGTCGCGGTTGATGATCATCCAAACGATGAAATTTAGGCGTGCATGGCAACGACGTCTTGCGTCGAGAAGAAAAATGCGCCTTCAAGTTTGGCGTTCTCGATAGAGTCGGAGCCGTGAATGACGTTCTCGCCGACGCTGCTCGCATAGAGTTTGCGGATTGTGCCGTCGGCAGCTTTGGCAGGGTCAGTCGCGCCGATGAGCGTGCGGAAGTCAGCGACTGCGTTGTCCTTTTCCAAAATCATCGGGACGCAGGCGCCGCTGGACATAAACTCGACCAGTTCGCCGTAAAAGCCGCGCTCTTTGTGAACGGCGTAAAATTCGCCGGCGGTGGCTTTCGTCAGGCGCGTGAGTTTGAGCGCAACGACCTTGAAGCCTGCGCGTTCAATTTTATCAATGATTGCACCAATCAGTTGTTTGCGGACACCGTCCGGCTTGATGATGGCAAGAGTTCTTTCCACTGTGTGTGTAATCGGTTAGATTTAAGCAAATTGGCGGGCAAAGTTATAGAAAAACATCTTAAACTCGAAACTGCAAATGCAACTCAATCAAACGGCAGCCGAACAACTCAAAAAACTCACGCTGATTTTTTTTATGACGCTCGCTCCAACTGCCGCGCTGACGCAACCGACACATCAATTGGTCGAGGTGCAACGCATCAATCCAAACATTCTGGTTGAATTGCGCTACGCCACCACGAATAATTTTACGGGCAATGTGATTTACAAAACGGCACGATGTTTTTTGCAGCGCCCTGTTGCTGAGCGGCTCTCGCGCGTGCAGAAAAAACTGGAAGCGCAGGGCTACCGCTTGAAAATTTGGGACGGCTATCGACCAATGTCTGCCCAGCAAATTCTATACGATGCGACGCCCGACGACAAAAAAGGTTACGTTGCCGACCCGAAGCTCATCTCCAAACACTCGCGCGGCGCGGCGGTTGACCTGACGCTCGTTGATTCCGCAGGCGGCTACATTGAGATGCCAACAGATTTCGATGCCTTCGTGCCTGCTGCCGCCATTACCTATTCCAAACTTTCCAAAGCCGCCTTGAAACATCGAACTATTTTGCACGACGCAATGACATCGGAAGGCTTCCTGACGGTCAAAGGCGAATGGTGGCATTTCAATGCGCCCGATTGGAAAGACTATGAACCGCTCAACATTCAATTCGATGAACTGCCGTAATTCCATGCAAACACTGATTGTCTTGTGCTGTCTTGCAATATCGATGTCTCTGGCAGCGCAAGAGTTGCCCGTGATGTATGGAAAAGTCCTCGACCAAAAAACAGGCGAACCACTCGCGGGCGCAACGGTGAAGTTCAAAGATGCATCGGGCAATGTGGTGCGCGGCGTCAGAACGAACCGCGACGGTGTGTATCGCGCGCCATTGCCGCTTGGTCGTTACACGGCGGAAGTAAGTTATATCGGCTATCGAACCAAAGAAGAACTTGTCGCGATTGCGCTTAGCGTCGAGAAAAATTTTATGCTGACGGAAGGTGAAATTACTGCGACGGAAATCGTCGTCGATGCAGGCGAAGATTTAGTTACGACGATTATGAAACGCGCGATTCGATTCAAGAAGAAGCAGCGCGAGGCATTGGAAAGCTACGAACTGGAGGCTTACGCCAAACGCCTGACGCGCAGCGACACGAGCATCGCAGGCATCACAGAAACTTTCGCCAAAGCCTATTGGCGCAAAGGCGACACGCTACGCGAAGTGATTATTCAAGAGCGTATCACGGAGAACATCAAAGCGCAATTGCAACAAAGCAGCATTATTACGGCGGGCGTCGGCAGCATCGTCGATTTTTCCGAAGAGCGCATTCCACTCGGCGGCAGCCGATTCATCAGTCCCATCGCCAATGATGCGTTTGATAACTACGGCTTCGAACTTTTGGAGACAACGAAAATTGGCAACGCGGAAATTTATCGCATTAAACTTAAACCCAAGAATAAACTCTTGCCGCTCTTCAACGGCACGATAAAAGTCGGCGGCAATACGTATGCGCTCATCAGCGTTGACCTTACGCCGAATCAAGGGTTCAAAGTGCCTTATGTCAAAGGACTGACCGCGAGATACAAACAAGACCAAGACCTGCACCGCGACAGTTCAGGGCATGAGTTTTGGCTGCCTGCCACGCAGTTCCTTGATTTCTCGGCGCAAGTCTCGATTGCGGGCGGCTTCATTGAGTTGCCGAAGATTTCTTTTACGCAAACCACCGCCGTCTATGGCTACAAAATCAATCAGCCGCTCGCTGATACTCTTTTCCAAAGAAAGCGTTTTACGAAATCTGAATCGGCGGCGAAGTTTGATTCGTCGTTCTGGCGTGAGCGCGAGTTCGTTGCACTGAGCGATGAGGAGCAAACGGCTTACAAAACGCTCGACAGTTCAAAGACGCTGCAATCGCAGTTCCAGCCGCGCGGCGCGGGCATGACACTTGCAGGTGGCGCCGCCGCACGCAGCAACGGCATCGGAGACTTACTGACTAATTTGCCCGATGTGCGCTACAACCGCGTCGAGGGATTTTTTCTCGGCGGGAAGCTCTCGCTGGATTCTGTAACGGCAACAACCGCGCTGCGCGGCAGCATCGGCTACGGCCTCGACCGACGCGAGTGGCTCTGGACGGCGGGCGCAACGCAGTGGCTCGACAAAGACCGACGGTTCGGCATCGGCATTGACGCATATCGCACCACAAGCTACACGCCCGAATACGCGCCCTTGCATCCCCTCTCTAACGCTGCGTTGGGACTTATCGACCACATCGATTCCCATAACTACTTCAACGGCGAGGGCTACAAAATTTCTGCAACATACCGGCCGAACCCCCGCTTTGATATTACGTTGAGCTTTCGCAATGAGATGCAACGCTCGATGGACGCGGTCGCGGGACACAACTGGTTTCCGTTTTATACCCGCAGGCAATTTCGACCTAACCCGCTCGTGCAGGACGGCATGATGCGAAGCCTTGCGGTGGAAGCGAATGTCGGCAACTTTATTGCGACGATTGTCGGCAACTTCTTTCCGCCGATTTTCAGTCAGCCGATTGTGTTTGTTCAGGCGGAACATTCGTCCGCCGCACTCGGCAGTGCATTTGATTTCACGCGGCTTTGGGCGGTCGGCTCGGTTCGCATCAAAAGTTTTTTTACGGAGCGATTTCTCTCGCCCTACTTCACGATTCAAGCTGAACTCGGGACTTCTTTCGGAAGCGCATTGCCGCCGCAGCGTTATTACAGCATGGAATGGCGTGCGTTTTTCGGCGTCGATGCAAAAGAATTTTTAGGAACAAGCATTGCCTTGCTTATGGTCGAGCATAATTTTCAATCTGTGCCGTTTGAAGCGTTGGGCTTGGATTGGATTGCCGAGCAGAATATTCAGCTTATTGCGCGGGCGGGCGCAGGGTCGGTGTGGCTGGACGAATCACGACAAATTTATTGGGAGACCGGCTTGGGTGTCGGCGGCATTTTAGGATTGTTTCGCGTCGATGGCTTCTTCGGCTTTCGAGAAAATCGCTCGCCGCGATTCGGGTTCACGTTGGGCGTAGCCTTGCTGTTATGAGATATAAAATTTTGAGAGGCTGAAAAGCCTCGTAAATACAAGTTGTTTCGGCGTGTTGCCGAATTTGAAGATGAAATCAGTCGCAAATTTTTTTTCGGAAATCGGTGAAATCTCCATGCTCTTCGGCGGCGTTCTACGCTCGCTCACGCGAATTTGGCGCGACCGAAAACTCATCTTCGTGCAGATGTCGCATATCGGTGTTGATTCGTTGCCGCTCGTCGTTCTCGTCTCGATTTTCACGGGCGCGATTGCCGCGTGGCAAGCCGCGTATCAAATGAAAGGGCTTGCACCGATGACGCTCGTTGGCGGCATTACGTCGCGCGTCATTATCATCGAACTCGGTCCTGTCCTAACGGGAATTATTATTGCTGGTCGCGTCGGCGCGTCGATTGCAGCGGAATTGGGGACGATGAAAGTGAGCGAGCAAATCGACGCCTTGCAAGTGATGGCGATTAACCCGGTTCGATACCTTGCGATGCCGCGCATTTTAGCGACGACGATAATGATGCCTGTCTTGGTGGTCTTTGCCAATTTAGTGGCAGTGTTCGGCGCGTTCGTTGTCTCAAGTATGTCGCTTGGGCTGTCGCAGCCAGTTTTTTTGGAGTCGCTGAAAAACTTTTTTCATCTGCAAGATGTCGGCGGCGCTTTGCTCAAATCGGCGATTTTCGGACTAACAACCTCGCTCTTGGGCTGCCATATCGGATTCAAGACGGACGGCGGCGCCGAAGGTGTCGGTGTTTCAACGATCCGAAGTTTTGTCTTGTCCTCCGCCGCCATTCTCATTGGCGACTATATCTTGTGGTTCTTTTTGTTTTGAACATATCTGCTAATATCACTCGACCATCAACGCAATGTATTTACAACTGATTTACTCGCTGCTGCTGTTTTTCACCGAGGCGAAGCCGTTTGAAGGCTCCATTTTGATGTCAGTTTCTGCGCCCGATGTCAAAGAAGGCAACCTTGTCGTGATGCTCTCGCGCTATGGCACAAAGGCGATTTTCGACGGCGACGGTCAGGCATTTGAATTTCTGATTCCGAAAGAGGACAGTTCAGCCTATAAGCTCAATACTTACGGGAAAACATATAACATCGTTGGGCTTGCTGAATCGCGGCGGCTTTCCGAAACACTGGGAAAGTTCGACGACTATGCGATTGAAAAATTGTCCGACGAAACTATCGCGGGCTATCGATGCAAACATTTTACGCTCAAAACCAAAAAGCGAACGCTGGAGCTGTGGACGACAAGCGACATTTTAAACGCCGACGACCTGACGAAACTTTCTGGTGCGGTTACATTGCTCGGTTTAAATCCGCGAATGATTGACGTGATGAAGACAGCAGGCGTCGCCGGATTTCCGCTTAAACTTCGCGCCGATGAGCAACAGAAAACGATTACGATGACCGCGAAAAAAGTAACCAGAAAAACATTTCCCAAATCGAGCTTCGAGATTCCCAAAGACTACCAAAAAATCGACGGCGAATAAAAAAACCGCGCTGCCGATTTTGGGCAACGCGGTTCATTGCGTGTTTGAAAGGAAACTCAATTTGTCAATCGGCTGTCAATGCCTGATTTTACAGCTATCGGCAGGCGGTTACGGAATCAGCCAGCCAGAAATCGGTTCAAAATTACCTCTAAATTCGCCGCGTCTGCCTCGGACGGAAATCGGGAATCGACCGTTGCGCTCTGCCGACAAATCGACCGAGTATTCACGATTGACTTGGCGCTCGTCGTAGCTCTCGCCGCGCGTGAAAGTAATGTCGGCTTGATAGGTTCCCGAAATAGTGCCAGAGGTGGCGCGCGCATAAATGCTTTGGAAACGGCGCGCAGGGCGAAGCGGCACAACCACATTGTTGAGGGTCATCGTCAAGCTATGATTACTCGTGCGAACTGAGTTACCGATGGTCAGCGTGTCGACCGCCGAGCGGCGATAGGTTTGAACACTGTTGATGGTTACCGTCGGATTTGCTGTGTCGGCAAATGAAATGACGCCTCTGAGCGAGCCTTCCAAACGGTTGAGTTTATGTGTAACGCGCGGACTCTTGAAATTTCCGGAGCAGGAATCCGAGACGATTTCAAAGTCGACGCGGTCGGCGGTCGATGTTCCTACGCGCAGGAATTGTTGCCCGACGCCCGCGCGGCTGAAGCGCACGCGGTATTGGCGCGACCAGTTGCCGCTCATTTGGCGATTGTCAAAATTGCGGACAATGGTAATCGTCCATGTTTGAGTGGCGGCGTTGTAGACGCGATTGCGGATGACGCCGTGCCGTGTACCGTTGTTCATCAGCGTTAATTCATTGGGCGATGATGCGCTGAAATTAAATCCGCCGTTGGCAAGGTCGGTGATGTCGGTAAGCTGGTCATTGAGCCCGCCGTTGTCGGAGCCAAGTGCGCCTGAAATCACATCGGCAGCGTCGATGGACGCAGTCAGGCTTTCATCTTGAACGGGTTCGGTAGAATTGCGGCAGCCCGTTACGCTGAAAGCAGCGACGCACAAAAGCGTCAGAAGCGAAAGAAGAGTTTGGCGTTTCATTGGTGTAAAAATTTAAGTTGAGTTGAAAAACTTGAGTTTGGAAAAGTCCTTTCAGTTTCTTTTCGCAGGTGAGACGGCGCAAGACGTGCAAAGGTTTAACAACCCCCGCTCGTAGTGTGACCTGCCGCACAACTCTGCGGCAAATCACCCAGCAGCAGAAAAGGACTATGAGCGGAGGATTGGCTGACAATTGTCGAGTGGTTCGTGGGTGTATGGAAAAAACTGCTTTGAACGTCGCGAGCTTCTTCCTAAGTTTGTGATGCATAGACGCTGTGCGCCGCCTCAGTTTTTGATGATAAACAATACCAATGACGCTTTCCGAAAAACTCGAATTCGATAAGATTCTTCGCTATACCGAGCGGCTCTGCTTATCCGATATGGGCAGAGCAAAGCTCGATGAAACCACGCCAATACTGTCCATCGCTGCGCTTGACCTTGAACTGCGTAAAGCAAAAGAGCTGAAACTCATGATGGAATCGGGCGAGGAATTGCCCATACCAAGCCTGCCAGATACGCGCGACCTCTATGCCAAACTTGCAATTGCCGAAAATTTTTTACAGCCGAAAGAACTGCTAAGTGTGGGCGCGTCGCTGCGTGTGGCGTCGCAACTCAAAAAGTTTGTCTTTAACCGCCGAGAGACCTATGCGAACCTCAATCTCCTGACGGAAAATTTGTGGATGGAAAAAACGTTGCAGTATGAGATTTCGCGCGTCGTCGATGAGTTTGGCGACGTGAAGACCTCAGCATCAGACGCGCTCGCGCATATTCGCTCCACGCTCGAGCAACGGCGCGGCGCGCTTCGCCGAAAAATGGACTCACTGCAACGCCGCTATGCTGATTCCAATATGCTCATGGACGACGGCATCACCATCCGAAATGGCAGAATGGTGCTGGGCTTCCGAGTCGAGCATAAATACCAAGTTCCCGGATTCATTCATGATTTTTCGCAATCGGGGCAAACGGTGTTCATTGAGCCGAGCGAAACGATGAATCTGAGCAACGAAATCCGCGACTTAGAGATTCAAGAGGTGCGTGAGATTGAGCGCATCTTGCGTGAGGTTGCCCGCGCGCTTCGCAAGGAAATTGACAACCTGTTGAACAATCAAGAAATTCTTGCGCAGTTCGATGCGCTCTACGCCAAAGCGCGATTTGCATTGGAAACAAACGCCGTGATGCCGATGCTCTCGCAGGAAAAGTCGCTTCGTATTTACGGCGCGGTGCATCCGTATCTGTATCTCACCCATAAAAAGCTGGGCAAACCCGTCGTGCCGCTGTCGCTTGAACTCGGCGATAACCAGCGAACCCTTGTCATTACTGGTCCCAACGCGGGCGGCAAATCAATTATGCTGAAAACCATCGGACTGCTCTCACTGATGCTGCAACACGGATTTCTCTTGCCGTGCAGCGAAGGGTCAACGATGACAATTTTTGACAACATCTTTGTTGAAATTGGCGACGAGCAATCGATTGAAAATGACCTCTCGACATTCAGTTCGCATTTGAAAAATCTGAAAGAAATTTTAGACAATGCCACCAACGAGAGCTTGATTCTTATCGATGAAATCTGCTCTGGCACCGACCCCGAAGAAGGCGCGGCAATCGCAACCGCAACGCTTGAAAGTTTGCTCGCGCGCCGCGCGCTCACGATTGTAACCACGCATCAAGGTATGCTAAAAGCCTACGCGCACAGCCGCGAGGGTGTCATCAACGGCTCGATGCAATTCGATGCGGCGGAGCTTCGACCGACCTATCAATTTCAAATAGGATTGCCGGGCAGCAGCTTCGCGCTTGAAATGGCACGACGAATGGGCTTCGCGCCGCATATCTTGGAAAATGCACAACGCTCGCTCGGCGAGCAAAAACATACGCTTGAAGATTTAATCACGAAGCTCTCGTTTGAACTGCAAAAAGCACAAGCGGAAAAAATTAAACTTCAACAAGAGCGTGCCGAAGCGGAACGGCTCGCAGCAGCATATCAAACCAAACTGCGTGACCTTGAACGCGAGAAAAAAGACTTGCGACGACAAAGCATGCAAGACGCCAAGCGATTACTAGCGCAGGCAAACAGCGTGATTGAAAAAGCCGTCAAAGACATCAAGCAATCACAAGGCGACACAGACGCCGTCAAAGCAGCGCGAAAAGAAGTGGAGAAATTCCGTAAAGACCTCGCCGCTGAAGAAACCACCATCGGTGCAGAGCCGTCGCTGCAAGAGCCGACGGATTCCTCGATTCGCGTCGGTGATAAAGTCAAACTCATCGATACCAATACGACGGGCGACGTGTTGGACATTAGCGACGACGATGCGGTGGTCGGGTTCGGAAACTTCCGGATGAAAACCCAGCTTCGAAATCTTCAAAAAATCTCCAGCAAAGACGCGCGCGAGATGGAACGCAAGGAGACAAAGGTAAGCGTCTCGACGACAACTGAAATTAAAGACGTCTCTACTCGCTTGGATTTACGAGGCTTGATGGGCGACGAGGCAATTTCGCGCATTGAGAAATTCGTCGACGAATCTGTTTCAAACGGCGTGCATAAAGTCGACATCATTCACGGCAAAGGCACAGGCGCCTTACGCAAGCGCGTGATGGAGTATCTCAAATCCGATAAGCGCGTTAAGTCGTTTCGTTTGGGAAATTGGGACGAAGGCGGCGCGGGCGTTACAGTCGTGGAAGTCTGAACTCAAATATCACGTTCTATGAAAATCATACTGGCGATTCTCCCACTATTGTTTTCGTTAGCTGTATCGTTGGCGCAATCCAAAGAGCAGAACCGCACAATTAGTGTGTCGGGTGAAGCGGAAATCAAAGTCGTTCCTGATGAAGCACTGATTTACCTCGGTGTGGAGACGCGGAGCAAGAGCCTTGATGCAGCGCGGAGCGAAAACGACAAGCGCGTCTCGGACGTGATTGCCGCTGCCAAATCGCTCGGCATCGATGCCAAACTAATTCAGACCGACTACCTCAGCGTCTATCCCAGCAACGACTGGGAAGACTATGAACGCAAGAAAAAATCGGAACTCTATGTGATGAATAAGAGCATTACCATTACCGTCAAAGACTTGAAAAAACTCGAGGAACTGGTTACGACGACGCTCAAACTCGGCGTCAATCGAGTGCAGGACATTCAATTTCGCACGAGCGAGTTGCGCAAGTTCCGTGACCAAGCCCGCGTGATGGCAGTTCGCGCTGCCAAAGAAAAAGCCGAGTTGATGGCAAAAGAGTTGGGACAAACCGTTGGGCGTCCCGACACAATTTCGGAAGAAGATTACAGCTACTACGCGCCGTATTATCGCGGCAGAGCGGATATGCGCACGCAAAATGTCATGTCAAGCGACGGCAGTGGGTTGGATGTCGATGGCAGCATTGCGGTTGGGCAAATTGCGGTAAAGGCGAAAGTACACATCGTCTTTCAATTGCAGGACAAATAAGATTTCAATCAACATTCAAACGAGGACATTTATACTCAATAAAAAGTGGTTTGCGTCTTGGGAATATGAAAATTCCAAGAAATTAGCGTTTCTAATTCTTGCTTGTATTGCTCGATATGTTCAAAAAATGCCAATATTTTCTGCCTAAACTCCTC
>Ga0272446_1000546_pt1 | contig 58663 bp, 48 predicted proteins | sample YNPCB0061_FD_194587 | JGI IMG/M metagenome (GOLD analysis project Ga0272446, IMG submission 194587) | Hot spring microbial mat communities from Yellowstone National Park, WY, United States - YNP-CB-006-1 | ecosystem: Environmental > Aquatic > Thermal springs > Hot (42-90C) > Sediment | place... | reverse complement strand
TGATGTCAAGTTTACTGATAAAAATAACCAATTAGCATACGTTTGGGGGACTTCTTGGGGGGTAAGTACGCGTCTTATGGGGGCATTGGTCATGGCACACTCCGACGACGACGGGCTGATACTGCCTCCTCATCTTGCTCCTATCCAAGTAGTGATTGTGCCTATTTATAAGAGCGAAGAAGGTTTGCAAAAAATAGACACCAAAGTAGCTGAAATTAAGCAAAACCTTCACAAGCAAGGGATTAGCGTAAAGTATGACAACAGAGATACCCAGCGTCCAGGCTTCAAATTTGCAGAATGGGAACTCAAAGGAGTTCCTGTAAGGATTGCGATTGGGGAAAGAGATTTGGAAAACAATGTAGTAGAAGTCGCAAGACGCGATACAAAAACCAAGCAGTCTATTGGCTTAGATGTACTGACAGAAGAAATTATCAAATTATTGGCTGATATTCACACCACTATCTACCGAAGAGCCTTAGCCTTCCGCAACGAACATATTACAGAAGTCAAAACTTATGAGGAATTTAAAGAAGTATTAGAAAATAAAGGAGGCTTTATCAAAGCACATTGGGACGGAACCTCGGAAACAGAAGAGAAAATCAAAGAAGAAACCAAAGCAACTATTCGCTGTATTCCGCTTGATACTGACAAAATTGCAGGGAATTGCATTGTTACAGGCAAACCCTCTGCTTATCAAGTATTGTTTGCGAGAGCCTATTAGTTTAGCAAGTAGCATATTATTTCAACTTTCCAAAAGTTTAAAATTGTTGGAAAGTTGAATTTTCAATAACAAATTTTAGTACAACCACTGCAACCTGAGCATAGTACGCTTCGTCTTGGCAAAAAAAGCATGTACTATGAAAAGATATTTTGTTAATAACATTTTTATTCTTGTATTTTTATCTGTTTTTGCTTGCTCTTCTCCTGCTATCAATGAGAATAGCGATGATTCATTAAACAGTGGAGATATTCCGAGAAATTTTACAGAGGCAACGACTGATTTTGCTTTTAACCTGCTTAAAACTACTCATGCAAGCGAACCTGCGGAGGATAATATTTTTATCTCGCCTCTGAGCGTACATACAGCACTTGGCATGTTGCTCAATGGTGCAGACGGCACTACTGCCCAAGAGATTAACAAAGTTTTAGGGTTGGGAGGCATAGACATTCAGCAAGCTAATCGCTTCTACTCCTCTTTGCTTACCAACTTGCCCAAAGCAGACGAAAAAGTGAATCTAAATATTGCTAATTCCATTTGGTACAGAAACACTTTCCCAGTAGAATCATCTTTTATCAGCACTTTAAAGAATGCTTTTTTTGCAGAAGCGACTCCATTAAATTTTGATGACCCTACTGCTAAGAACACCATTAATAACTGGGTAAATGCCAAAACTCAAAGTAGAATTCCTAAAATCATAGAGCAAATCAACCCTGATGATGTCATGTTCCTCATCAATGCGGTTTACTTCAAAGGAGATTGGAAATACCAATTCTCTACCGAGGCTACGCAAGATTGGTTGTTTAATCTGACAGATAGAAAGACCAAGAAAATTAAAATGATGAATATGCAAGCTGAACTTGCTTATAATCAACGTAGCAACTATACAGCTGTGGTGCTTCCATATAGCAAAGGAAACTTTAATCTTACTCTTATCTTGCCCTCTTCGGAACAGAGCCTAAATAGTTTTATCAATAGTTTCACAGAAACAGAATGGAGAAACTTGCAAAGTAGTCTTACGAGCATAAGAAAAGTAAATGTAGGTTTACCAAAATTTACCTTAGAATATGAAATCAGTTTAGATAAGGTCTTGCAAAGTATGGGTATGAAACAAGCGTTTTCTAATCAAGCAAACTTAACAAAAATCTCAAAACAAGGCAGACTTTATGTAAGTGCGGTAAAGCATAAAACTTTTTTGCAAATAGACGAAAAAGGCACAGAAGCCGCAGGAGTAACTTCTATCGGCGTAGGAGTAACTTCTGTTAATCCTAATACGCCGCCTACTATTATTTTTGACCGTCCATTCTTGATGATACTAAGTGAAAAACAGAGCAATACGATACTGTTTATGGGTAAAATCACCAATCCATAGAGTATTATTATTGCCAAGAGTATAATACTAAAACTCGATAGCACTAACATTTCTTATAGAGAGGTTAGTGCTTCTTATTGCTTATTTAGCGATGCTCTTTGTTCATTTTCCTTAGATTATTTTTCTAAAATTTATGGGAATATACCTTTTCTTACATCATTTTAGCAGGATTGTTGTCAATAGATAATACAGATTTGCATTAGGCTTAAATTATTTTCATAATTTTTCACAAAAAAATTCTATTTTTTTATTCTAAATTTAAAGAATTTGTTTAACTTTAATGCTATATTTCGCTGAAATTAAGGGAAATAGTATTTTTTGACTTGAATTTAATAAAAATACACATGAACAAATACATTTTTATTATTGCTTTGGTCATAGGTATAGCGATGTCCATGTCGTCTAAGGCATCTCTTGAACTGCCCTATGACGTACCTTCTGAAATGCACTTTGCAGGGATAAAATTAGTAATAGATAACGAAGCCAAAGAAATTATCAAAGAAAAGGCTGATGAGTTTAAGAAAAAGAGTTTCTACAATACTTGCGTTTCACGTGCCAGATTGTATTTTCCTGTCATGGAGGAGATTTTAGCAAATCATCAAGTACATACTGATGTCAAATACCTGAGCTTGCAAGTGAGCTACCTCATTGCTACCTTAGGTACACCTGAGGGAGTGGGATTTTGGCAGATTAGCGATAGCTTGGCTTTGCAGTTAGGCATGTTGGTCAACGAAGAGGTAGATGAGCGCAAACACCTCATGCTCTCTACAAATTTTATCGCCTCCTACTTAAAGGATAAAAACTACGTCTTTCGCAATTGGCTTTATACAATTATTAATTATCGCAAAGGCTTAATAGAGGCTATGAGCCAAACAGATAAGAGTATTATCGGGGCAGATTATCTCCATATAACATCTACTACACCTAAGATGATTCTCAATTTGATTGCTTACGTCATAGCCTACAAAGATAAAATAGAAAGTGAAACCTCTCCCATAGAACTATTCGCCTACAATGATACCAAAGGCAAATCATTAGATGAAATCGCTAAATTTACTCGTATTCCTTACGAGCAAATCAAAGAGCATAATAGATGGCTTTTGGCAAATAAGATTCCTTCTTATAAAGAAATTCCTGTGCTTTTGCCTATTGATATCGCACAGAAGGAAGAAATCAGACGTTTAATAAAAGTACATGGAGATACCAATACAATCCACTATCCTATCTTGTCAGAAAAAACGATAAAACGCTTTAGAGATAAAACTTACACTTTTGTCAAAGCTAATGGATTAAGAGCTATGATTGCCGAGGCAGGGGATAGGGTAGCAGATATGGCAGAGGCAGCAGAAATTAGCCCTAATAGGTTTCGTCAGTTCAATGATATGACGGACTTTGATGATATAAAGCAAGGACAGGTCTATTACTTGGAGCGAAAGCATAAGAAAACCAATGCCAAAGAACACGTCTTAGCATCAGGAGAAAGTTTTTGGGACATCAGCCAACGCTACGGTGTAAGGCTAAGTACTATTGTTGCCAATAATAGACTGACTGAAAAAGATATAGCTCAAGTAGGTAGAGTAGTTTGGCTTAGTACCCGCAGACCTGAGAATACACCTGTGGAATATCGTACCTTAGCCCAAAACCCTATCTATGCCCAGCCAGATAATACCATAACAGAAACGCCCAGCAATACTAATGTTGAAGTAGAGCCTTCTGTGGCAAAGGAAGAAGATAGTAAAGCACAAGAGAAAGCATCAACAGGAATTATCAATGATTCAGTATATATAGCCATGGCAGGTGAAACCATCATGGACATTTATCGGAGAACAAATATTCCCTTAGATAAATTAATTGCTTGGAATAACCTTAAAGACACAGAGTTGAGCGAGGGACAGAAAATAAGACTCATTCCTCCAATAGCGAAAAAAACATCAGATAATAAGGGAACTCCAAGTAACAATGCAAATCCAGATTTCCTCCCTCCCTCCCCTGACGATGTAGCAGTAGTCAGACCTGATAGCACGCAGCAGGCTGTTCCTAATCCAGAGGAACACCTTGTACAAAAAGGAGAATCCTTGTCTGTAATAGCCCAAAAGTACGGCTTACGAGTAGCAGACCTAAGAGTTTGGAATAGGTTAGATGATAAATCGACTATTAGAGTAGGGCAAAAACTTAGGCTTACCCCTCCTACTACAACTATTAACCCTTCTAATGCTTCAATAGATAGTGCTGATGTTACACATACGGTACAAGATAAAGAAACCTTGTATAGTATCGCAAGGAAATATGGTATTCCTCAATCAGAAATTGCTAAAATTAACAACATAGATGAAAAAGCTCCCTTAATAAGAAAAGGGCAGACTTTGACTATTAAGCGTAGGACTGCTCCTCGAAATGCTATTAGCGAAACTACTCCTCAAAACCCAACAAATAATGCGGTAAGCATAAATCCCATAACCAACGAGCCTATGAGTAATGAGGCAGAAACCAATAGAGCAAGCACAGTTATAAATACAGTCCCAACAAATATTTCGCAAAACCAGAATAGCGTAGCCTCTATTGATGAGATTACCATGCCTTATGTGTTGAACCCTCCCTCTTCGGGTATCGATATTATTGAGGTGGACCCAAGAATAGATTACTTTGATAATGTAATCAAAAGATACCCTTACGGTAGCAAAGAAGACATAGCCAAGTGGAATGGTCTTACCTTAGCCCAAGTACTCAGTGGCACAATTCCCAGCGAAAGAAGGACGTTAGTAGTTACGCTAAAAGGGTATGAAGAATCCCTCAAATACGGGAATGTCATTTATCCCAAACCTCAAAACGTACCGCAAGTCTCGAGAGGCTCACAACAAGTAGCCAATAATACTACTATTGATAATAGGGTTGTTACTCAGCAAGGAGGGAATACAAATTCCTCTACCTCTACAAGTTCAGTATCTACTCAAAAGATACCTGTAAATCCTTTTTCGGATAACTTCTTTACTATCAAATCTCAGTATAATCTTACTGATGAGGACATAGCAAGATTAAACAATTTACCTATTGAAGTAGTAAAAGGCGGCTCTATCCCAATGGAACTCACAGAGTTAATCATTGCAGGTTCGGGGGCTATGCCCATGAGTCCCTCCGAGGTAGCAAGCAGTGTTGCTACCCAGCCTAACATGATACCCTCTGACCAAGCAATCATACACAATGTAAACGCAGGTGAAACAATTTATGGACTTGCTCAGAGGTACAATGTTTCTATTGACAGCATTAGCATTTGGAATAATCTTAAAGATGGAAGAATAGACTATGGGCAGTTGCTTATAGTTGGGAGAAAGCCTGTCTTGGCTGTGGGTAGCACCGAGCCACCATCATATCATATCTTGCAAAAAGGAGAAACCTTGTATAGTATATCTAAGAAGTATGGTATAGACATTAATTTGCTAATAGAAAATAATCCAAAAATTTTTAAAGATAAAATTGTTAGAAATGGAGATACTGTTTTCTTGAAAAAAACAGAAACCCTACTTGCCCCTCCTCAAACTGCTATGGCAATGGACGAAGGCTATTACATAGTCCAAGAAGGTGATGACATGTATAAAATCTGTGAGAAATTTAAAATCAAACCTTCTGACTTGAAAACTTGGAATAAGTTAGCACCGGGAGTAGGAGTAACTAAACCCATTCCTACAGGAACGAAACTTATAGTAGATGCTGATTTAGCCGAAGCGCTAAAAAATCAAACAGGCACATTGCCGAAAACTTCTCTCAATTACGAACCTATTTATCATTTTGTAGTCAAAGGAGAAACGCTGTCAAGCATCGCTAAAAAATACGACACCGAAGTAGAGAAATTAAAAGAACTCAATGATAAGCCAGAAGGAAATATTCGTGAGGGAGAAAAACTGTTAGTAGGACGTATTTACTATCATATAGTAACCAAAGGAGAAAATCTATCCGTGATTGCACGTAAATACAATATTTCTAATGAGCAACTCAAAGCAATGAATAAGAAAAAAGACGATTTGGTCAGAGAGGGAGAAAAACTTATCGTTGGGAAATAAATATATGTAAATCCGCAAATACCTTAATGATTGGGAGAAATTCTTAGGGTATTTATATCTAACCCTATCAGGTTTTAAAAACCTGATAGGGTTAATGACTTGTTTATCAATAATTTGTGGTTTGATTTAGCATTCTTGCGGTGTGCTTTCACCCGCAACGCATCATTACATATTTAAGACTACTGCGATGAGATTATGATACGAGAAATGTTTGATAAAAAGTAACTTTTTGAATATCCTCATGCAAGCCAAGCCCAATCAGATTAGAGCAACTATATCACTTATTCCATTGCATAGATTTTTTTCAAATCCTCGGAGTAGCGTTTTACTATGGCAATATCCTCATCGGTGGCGTATTGTTTGATTTGCTCCAAATATTGTTGGATGGTTTCTTTACTTTGAGAAAGCGAGCTATTTATCATCTCTCGAGCTTGTTCTAATTGCTTTCTATTCTCCTCGGTCAGATTAGGGTCTTTCAGGGCTTCGTCTAAACTTTTTTCACTTTCACTTTTAGCTTTGTCATAGTCTATATTTTTTATCTCCTCCCCGCTTTGAAAACTAAGCATAGACCAAACTACTTTGGTATGTACAGCTACAAATTCATTGATATTTTTAAAACCTGTTTCCCGAACTAAGGATTCTAACTGACCGTACTGATAGAGTGCATGAATGCTATTAGTGTTATTATCAATTTCCTGTCCCTTTTCTTTCAAAATTTTAATAGCATTGATGTATTTTTTCATCAGGTCATCATTCAACTTAATTTTGATAATGGCTTCCTCTGACATAGTACTATTGGCGATTTCTTCTCTATCTGAATCCTTCTGAGTAGATTCCGTGCCTTCATTATTGCCACCACAAGAGGCTAATATTGATATGAATATTAGCAAGAACTTGTAAATACGTAAGTTTTTCATAAATAAAAATATTAGAAATAGTGAAATAGTTACAATCCAACGTTTCGCACAGAGAAAGTAGTATTTGTTATGCTACCTGCTTACGCAAAGCTATATTTTTTTGGTGAAATTTTTGTAATATATAAGTTTAAATTCTCCTTAACTTTTACCATTTTACGGCTTTACTCTTCATCACTTTTATGACTACTCTGAAAAAAAAGACACAACTACAACTCTATCAAAATGAATACAACATTTTGAATGAGGCTAAACGTCTTATCGCCCAAAAAGATGTATCTGCGGAGATTATTAGAGATGCTTATGCACTGCTTATCGCAAGGTATGAAAGCCTTTTGGAGGAAGTAAGGATTCATACCAAGGTAGGTGATAAACTACAATCAAAACTACACGACATGAACGAAGAGTTAGAGGAGGCAAAGGCAAATTTGGAAAAAATAGTAGAAGAACGCACCCAAGAGCTCAAACAAGCCAATGTAGAGTTACTTGCCATTAACGAAGAATTGGACAGCTTTGTTTATCGCGCCGCACATGACATCAGAGGACCTTTGGCTACCTTGTTAGGGTTATCTAATTTAGCTAAAATGGAAATTGAGGAAGCACAATCACTGTTTTATTTTGACATGATTTGGAAAACAGCCAAGCGATTAGACAATATTCTTTCAAAATTGATGATTATTAACAAACTAAAAAATACACTTGTTACTGTTCAGAAGTTTTATATTCAAACATTCATTCATGAGATTATCGACCAACATGCCTATAAGAATGATATTTTTATAGGGGTGCGATGCGAGGTTTTCATAGAGGAAAATTTTAATGTGTTATTAGATAAAAGTATCTTTGAAATACTGATTTGTAATCTGCTCGAAAATGCCGCCTATACCCTAATAACGCCTGTAAACGAACGTATTAGCCCAGAGATTATACAAATAAAGACTGTATTAAAAAGTAATTATTTTGAGATTTTTGTCAGCCATAAAGGATATGAAATTCCTTTGGAAGCAAGTGATAAAATTTTTAATATGTTCTACCGATACGAGCAGTCAGAAAATACAGGATTGAAACTTTATACAGCAAAGCGGGCAACTGAAAAACTCAAAGGACGTATATGGCTGGTTGATTCCAACAAACAACTGACTACTTTTGGAGTAGCACTGCCTTTGAAATTAGCTATTTAATACCAAGTATTTCTCCTCCTCGGTCAGCCCATACAGGGCAAAAATTTTTTCATCTATCTCATTCTCTAAGTCGCTGGTGTCTTCGCCTTGTTGTTTCTTAGCTAAAATCTGCTCCACCAACGCAACGAAAGGAGCTTGTTCCTCTGCGGAAAGTGGGGGAATGGGTATTTGTTTTAAGTAAGTTGGATTAAGACTTACTTCCGTATGATTTTTTTTGTAATAAAAATTGGCTATCCTTGAGTTCAAAATTGCTAAAATAAATTTTAAACCATAGTCTTTATTTTTTGAAATCACACCACAAAGATTATCCTTATAATAATAACCTTTGTTGTCATAAGTGGCTACTATTCTTGCTTTTAATGTGGGGTTTCTGTGTCGTTGAATTAAAATTTTTTCATTTTCATAAAACTTGGGTTGATTGGCTGTATATAGCCAATTTCCAAACTTTACATAAAATCCATTCCAATTTAGCGAATACTTGCTAATACAGTTGCCTCTATCTAAAAAAGGTTTCCAAGTTGCATCTAATGCTTCTGTACTTACATAAGGATTAAGCAAACTTTGCTCTCTTTTGTTGTATGGAATGAGTCCTTGGCTAATTTCGGTAATATCACCTAATAGAATAGACTTAGACAATACTTTATTCAAAACTGTCTTTTCTTTATTATCTATATGAATATCAAATATGTAGTTTTTATTCTCAAGCCAATCAATAGGGCTTTTATAAAAGAGTTTTTTATAGTTAAGGATTCTCAAATCTTTTTCTTTCTCATTAGAGGCATCTGTAATTCTTACTTCTTTTATTGGAGCAAAATTATTCAAAGAAATGATGCAAGTATCTACATTGGCTTTGGGAAATACATCTCTTCCAAGATTTGTCAGGAATTCTATATTCGTTTTGCTGAGTAAAAAGTAACGTAATTTAGAGAATGTATCTGTATTGAACCAAGTATTGGGAACTATCATGCTCAACCAACCTTCTTTGTATAATAAATGCGTACCCCGTTCTATAAAAAATACAAATGGGTCTATTTTATATTCACTTGTTTCAAATAGTTCATCAAAAAACTTTTTTAAATGAGATAAATAATCTCTTCCATACGGAGGATTGCCTACCACAAAGTCAAAACCTTCAAAATCACCATCTTCGTTCAAAACTTCGGGAAACTCAAAACGCCATTCAAAAGCTCTACCATAAACCGTTTGTATTTTCTCTTCGTGTTTTTTTCTAAGTATCTCTATTTCTTGCGTTAGTTTTCGCGTATTTTCTATCCATATTTCTTGCTCTTTTCTATCAAAGAAAAGTGGCATTTCTCCTAATTGTGCTTCTTTTTCTTTGAGCAGTTGATAGTCTTTGTCGTAGGGATTAGCCACAGTAGAAAATAGTTTTTTGATATTAGCTATCTCTTTTTCAGCGTTTTGCTTGGTCTGTGAGTCCGTGGTGTTTTTGTAAATAATGACCTGTTCCTTGTATTTTTGGGTAGCTAAGCGCAGTTTCTGCCTTGTGCCATTGGCTAATTTGTGGTACTTGTCGTCTATTGCAAAGCGGCTGATGAGCGAGTTGCCTACCTTGATATTGATGTCTATGTTGGGCAAAGTTTCTAATTCCTCATACTTGAAGCCTTTGGGCGTTTGCGCTGCCTGATAGTAAGCATTTTTCAATAGCTCAATCCAAAGCCTTAAACGGCAGATTTTGACTGAGTTAGGGTTTATATCTACTCCAAATAAGCAGTTTTCCATGAGTGTTTTTTTCTCATGAAAAATTGTTTCTTGAATGACTTGATAGTAGGGTTTTTTGCTAAGGTTTGGTGGTGGTTTCCTATACTCATGCTCTTCGTTTAATTGCAAATTTTTAATCCTTAGCTCATCGTTTTGCACTTCTATTTGTAAAAAGCCCAACAGTTGATTTTCTGGCGTTCCTATAAGTTGAAGTTCTGACTTGCAGGCAATTAACTCGTTCAAGGCGGAAACTAAAAAGTGTCCCGAACCTACGGCAGGGTCGCAGATTTTAATGCTGTTAAAAATCTTGTTATATAGTTTTAATTTTTCGGATAGGTAATTGTCCTTAGACAAAAACATTTTCAAGTCCTCAAAGCTATCTCCCCCAAAACCAATGCTTGCCTGCTTGAACTTCTGCACGACCACTTTCCTTATAGTTTCCCTGCACATATACATCGTGATAAAACTTGGGGTAAAAAACGAGCCTTCTTTGTAACCATTGAGTTGCTCAAATACCAAACCCAAAACGGCAGAGTTAATGAGGTCTTTGCTTTCCTCTTGGATTTTATTTTTTTCTATCTTAGCAAAATCGAAAGCCTCTAAAAACTCAAACAAGTATTCCAAAGCCCGTTTCCTGCCCGTGAGTCTTTTTCCATTTTTTTTCAGTACCGTATGCTCGTACAAAGGAATTTCCAAGCGATTTTTTAACTGATTGATTTTAAGTACTTTTTGTTCTAACTCTATTTCCTCAAACAGCGAACTGTTCAGGTAGGGAATCTCTCCAAATTTCTCACTGACTACTTTGTTTCGCTCGTGTTTTTTTACTGCTAATACTTCAAAGAATAGCTCGTGCAGTTCATCAAAATCTTTGATTTGGGCAAGATTCATAAACCTTACTCTGCTCAAATCCATAGGGTTAGCAGTTCGTTTTTCTCCTTCCTCTATTGCGATTTGTTCATTGATTTTGTAGTTGATGAGCTGACCTTCTAAGAGTTTTAAAAACAAAATCCTATTGAGCCAAGTGATACAAAGCGAAATCGCTATTTCCTCTAACTGTTCTTGGGGAGTCTCTCCATAATCTTTCAGGTTGGGTAGTTCTTGCCATTTTTTATCTAAGCTAATCATGTAAAGCGTATTTTCCATAAAGCTACCTTCACTTCTTTGGTTTTCTTTTTGGATTCGTTTGATGAGCTTTCTGCCCCCTTGCGAATAGTCTATGACTTCTTCTAAGCCCAAGATATGCAATAACTCATGGTAAAAAGGTTGGTTAAGCGTATTAGCATCGTTGCCCAAAGGAAGTTTGAGTAGGTGAGCAGGGGAAAGCACTTTCCACAAATGCTCAAAGACGAGGTCTTGCTCATCGTGAGCGGGAAGAGTGGCGGCGTGTTGGTAATCTTTGAGGTTGAAATAAGTAACTCTAAGGCTATCAGCAATCTGGCTGAGTATTTTGGCTAACTCTGCATAAAAAAATGGATTGTCCTTGCCTTGTTCCTTTTTGCTTTTGTAAAGTTTTCTTATTTCTGTATTTCTGTAAAAAATCTTGTCAAACTCATTTTCATCAAACACAAACCACTCATACAAATTAGTGATAATGAGGTGCTTGATTTCTATATTGTTCTTCTCTTCTCTTTCATCAAAGTAATATAAAATCAGTTCATGCAATGCCTTTACGTTAGGTTTTTCTGCACTAAACATTTCAGCTTTGTTGCTTGGCTTTTTTGCCTCTATGATTACGCCTACGGGGTCTTTGGTGGACTTGCCGTTGTGAATGACCAAATCTTTGCGGTTTTTCGTATTGACCTCATAATCAGCTTTATAAAATGCAACTTTTAAAAAATCGGCAGCAATATTTTTAAAATGCTCCTCCGATTCGCTTTCATCAATCCTGCTAAAAAGCCTGCACAATTCGCTTTTAAGCAAGTCGATTTCTCGGCGAACTAAGTAATGCTCCTGATAAATAGGGCTGATAGATTGTTGCGGTGTAAGTACTTCTGCTGTCAAGATGCTAATGAATTTGGTTTTTATTTTCAAATTTGGTGAAAAATTCTCGATAAAAGTAGTGAGATAAACGATGATTTGATGCAAAAAGTAGTTATTCGGTGGACGGCAATATGCAAAGTTGGAATGAGCATAGCTATTATTTTGGCTAATTTACTTTATTGTAAAATTAATGCTAATTTGCAGTAAAAAACAGTTTTATTTTCTAATACCTTGAGTACCAATACATACAGATATATCTCTCAAATCCACTCTCCACAAGATTTAAAAAAATATAGTGAAAGTGAACTGCCCATAATTTGCGAAGAGCTACGGCAATTCATCATAGATGTCGTGTCAATGTACGGAGGACATCTGGGGGCGAGCCTCGGAACAGTAGAGCTGACCGTAGCCTTGCATTATCTTTTTGACGCACCCAAAGACTTGATTGTCTGGGACGTAGGGCATCAAGCCTACGGACATAAGATTTTAACGGGTAGGCGAGATAATTTTTATACTAACCGACGCTATCGCGGTATTTCAGGTTTCCCTAAACGCGAGGAGAGTCCCTATGATGCTTTTGGTACAGGACACTCCTCTACTTCTATCTCTGCTGCCTTGGGCATGGCAGTTGCCAACGAAGACACAGATAGACAGCATATTGCTGTAATAGGTGATGGAGCGATGACAGCAGGTATGGTTTACGAGGCACTTAATAATGCAGGAGCGAGTCGATTTAGGAAGGTTAATCTCCTAATAGTGCTGAATGACAACGGTATGTCTATAGACCCTAATGTAGGGGCTTTGTGCGAATACTTGCAAAGTCAAGAGGCAATCAATAAAAATAACCTATTTGAGGCTTTACAAATTCCATACTTAGGAAAAATCAACGGGCATGATTTGCCTGCACTTTTGGAGGCTTTAAAAAAAATCAAAGAAAAAAGAGGAGTCCAACTCCTTCATATCCAAACTGTAAAAGGCAAGGGCTACTACATGGCAGAAGACGACCAAGTAACATGGCACGCTCCTACTACTTTCAACAAGGTTACAGGCAAAATCCGCAAAGTACAGATGACGGTGCCTACTCCTCCTAAATACCAAGATGTTTTTGGAGAAACTTTGGTAGAGTTAGCCAAACAAAACCCTAATATTGTGGGAGTTACACCTGCTATGCTCTCTGGCTCTTCTATGCGACTACTCATGCAGGCATTTCCCGAGCGGACTTTTGATGTAGGCATAGCCGAGCAACACGCTGTTACTTTCTCAGCAGGCTTAGCTACCCAAGGCAAGCTACCTTTTTGCAATATTTACTCTACCTTCATGCAAAGGGCTTATGACCAAGTCATTCACGATGTTTGTGTGCAGAAATTAAGGGTAGTCTTGTGCTTAGATAGGGCAGGATTGGTAGGAGCAGACGGAGCAACACATCACGGAGTTTTTGACTTAGCATATTTTCGTTGCTTACCTAATATGATAGTTTCTGCTCCTATGAATGAAATAGAACTTCGCAACTTGCTTTATACAAGCCAGTTAGAAATCCCAGAGTTACAAAATAAGGCTTTTAGTATTCGCTATCCCAGAGGGAATGGAGTCATCATCAATTGGCGAGTACCTTTTGAGCTAATACCTATTGGCAAAGGAAGGCAAGTATTAGAAGGACAAGAAATAGCTATACTAAGCATAGGACACGTCGGGAATCACGCTTTGCAGGCTTGTAGTCTGCTCCAAAGAAAAAACATTTTTCCCTCTCTCTACGATATGCGTTTTGTAAAACCCTTAGATGAAGCCTTACTGCATCAGGTTTTCGCTAAGTACAGGATTATTTTTACCGTAGAAGATGGCTGTTTGCTTGGTGGGTTTGGTAGTGCTGTAGCAGAATTTATGCTTGATAATCAATACTATAAGCCTTTGATTCGCATAGGTATCCCTGACCATTTCATAGAGCAAGGAGAAATGCAAGAACTCTATGAGGAGTGCGGGCTGACCGCAGAAAAAATAGCCCAAAAAGTAGAGCAAAGCTATGAGTATCTGAAAACTACATAGCCTTAGGGTATATTTGACAAGTTTTATATAATTTTTGAGAAAAAATGAACCTAAAAGCATTCTTAGATGAAAAAGTAGCGCAGTACAACCAGCCCCACTTTATCGAGCATGACCCTATCCAAATACCACATCTTTTTACGCAAAAGCAGGACATTGAGATTGCAGGTTTGTTTGCCGCTGTATTGGCTTGGGGGCAGCGCATTACCATTATCAAAAAATGTAAAGAACTGCTGAGCTTCATGGATTATACTCCTTTTGACTTCATTAGAAACCACCAGTTCACCGACTTAAAGCCTTTTTTAAAGTTTAAACACCGTACTTTTAATGATGTTGATGCCTTGTATTTTATTTACTTCCTTAAAAATTTTTATACCCAACACGATTCTTTGGAAAAAGCTTTTTTACCTAATAATCAAGAAGTCAATATAAAAAATGCGCTTACTCATTTTCATCACTTATTTTTTAGCGTAGAGGATAGCCCTTTACGCACCCGCAAGCATATTTCTACTCCGGAGCGAAAGTCCGCTTGCAAAAGACTAAATATGTACTTGCGTTGGATGGTCAGAAAAGACAACCAAGGCGTAGATTTTGGAATATGGGAAAAAATCGCTCCCCAAGATTTGATTTGTCCCTTGGACGTGCATGTGGAACGAGTGGCTCGCAAACTCCACCTGCTCACACGCGTTCAAACGGATTGGGAGGCGGCAGTAGAATTGACAGAAAATCTCAAAAAATTTGACTCCCAAGACCCCGTCAAGTATGATTTTGCTCTTTTTGGCTTAGGCTTAGAAAACTTCTAATACCGCTGGTAATTCAACTTTCTAAAAGTTATACTTAAAACAAAATGATTTGCAAACTTTTATAAGGTTTCAAACCTTATCAAAGTTAATTTTCAATCAAAACCAATTTTGATTGAGTATAAAAGACTTTTAGAAAGTTCTTCTTAACCAATTAATTATGTTAGAGCAACTGTTTGAGAGCAATCTCAAAAGCGCGATGCGCTATCAAAGTTTTACTATCACTCATTGACCTAACCTTGCGCAGTGCCTTGCGAATAGTTAGAGAAGTATCCTCAAAAATAGCTCCGTCTGTTACTTCCACTTCATTACCCATGAGATAGGCAAACACTCTTGCCATGCCGCAGTTGGCGATAAAGTCAGGGATAAGCGAAACTTGTTGGTCGGTATATTTTCCTGTTGCTCCCATGAAAATCTCTGGGTCTGCAAAGGGCACATTTGCGCCACAAGCTATCACTTCCAATCCCGCCTTTATCAGGGCATCTATCTGATTGCGAGTAACTAAACGACTTGCGGCGGCAGGGATAAAAATCTCCGCAGGCGTTTCCCAGATTTGCTCATTGGCTCGCTCATACGGCAGCATATTAGGAGCAGTTAATCGATTGCCGTCTTTGTCTAAGAGCAATTTTGTTATTTCTTGAAAGGCAAAGCCTTCAGGGCAAATGAGTCCGCCTGCTCTATCAATAATGCCTACAATTTTAACACCCATTTTGGCTAAATAAAACCCTGCGGCGCTACCTACATTTCCCCAGCCCTGTATAATAGCACGTTTCCCTGCTAATTTGCCCTCCCAAAGTTCGTAGTAATGCGCTACAGACTGCGCTACTCCGTATCCTGTAATCATATCCGCTACGGTGAACTTTTTGTGCAGGGCGGGAGTATAGTTGGCATCTTCTATGACTTTGGAAACTCCTTGTCGTAGCTGTCCTAATTTATTAATTTTTTCGCGGTCGGTAGGGTGAAAATGTCCATTGACTATTCCCTCTTGCGGGTGCCACAAGCCGTACTCCTCGGTCATAGGGATAACTTCGGCAATTTCATCTACGTTTAAGTCGCCGCCTGTTCCATAGTAGTTTTTAAGCAAAGGCACAACAGCTTTATACCATCTTTTTAAGACCGATTTTTTGCGAGGGTCATTAGGGTCAAAATTAATACCTGATTTCGCTCCGCCTATGGGAGGACCTGAAACAGTAAATTTGATTTCCATAGTTTTAGCCAAAGATTCTACTTCTCTCCTGTCCAGCCCTAACCTCATGCGTGTACCTCCTCCTGCTGCTCCGCCACGAAGCGAATTGATAACTACCCAACCACAAGCCTCCGTTTCAGAATCCTGCCATTCAAATACGATTTCAGGTTTTTTGTTTTCAAACTTTTGCAATAATTCTTCCATTGTGTATAAAAATGTGTTTATTGGTTTTGCCTGCAAAAGTATAAAAAATAAGCAGATTACATGTGCAAAAAAAAACTCATAAGGTTTTAATGACCTTATGAGGCTCAATGCGGTGGGCTACTTTGTCTAATCTTGGTCCCAAAACTCATTTTCCAACACTTTTTTTACTAACTCTATAGTATTTCGAACTTTGAGTTTGTTCATAATATTGGCGCGGTGGTTCTCTACGGTTCGGTGGCTAATAAAAAGCTTTTCAGCAATTTCTGGGCTACTCATGCCGTCTAAAATGAGTTTGACGATTTCTTTTTCTCTTTGGGTGAGTTTGGCAGTAGCCTGAGCGGCTTGCTCGCTTTTGCGAACTTTTTTCACCATATTATTCATCATGACCTTAGAAACGGTACTGCTGAAGTACATTTCACCTTTGGAAACAGTTTGTATGGCTTCTACTAATTCGTATTTAGAGATGTCCTTGGGCATGTACCCTGCTACTCCTAACTCTATGGCTTTGCGGATATAAGCCTCCTCTACATGCATACTTAGCACTACTACTTTGATATCAGGATAGTTCGCAGTTACAGATTTGATGAAATCAAAGCCACTGCCATTGGGCATAGAAAGGTCTGTCATTACAATATTGGGACGTACACTTTCCAGATGTTTTAATGCCTCTTTTACATTAGATGCCTCTGCCACTACTTTAACATCGCTCTCATTGGTGAGCAATTGCTTTATCCCATCTCTGATGATTTGGTGGTCATCAACTAACATCAATTGTATCATTTTATCAAATAAGCTACTTAAAAAAAAATAAATCAAATTAAATCAAAAGGTGTCTAACAATTTTAGGAGTTGGACAGGAATAACTCAAAGCGACAAAATAGAAAGTGAATAGAATCCCAACTCATAAGTTACATTTAGCAAAATATTCTCCATAACTTTAAAATAGGTAGAAAAATTGGAAAAATAAGTTCAACTACTTAATATTTTTAAGTAAAGTTACTCATATGTCTGCTCGTCAATTGACAGGAACAGGAAATAAGCCATTGATTATTAGTAATTTAATCTAACATGCTCGGTTTTGCCTAAATAAAAGAGAACTATCTCCAAAGCTTAAAAAACGGTAATTATTGGTTAAAGCCTCTTGGTAAATCTCTCGCCACGCCTCGCCCACAAAGGCGGCAACTAAAAGGATTAGCGTAGTGCTTGGCAGGTGAAAGTTAGTAATCAGGGCATCGCAAACTTGAAAAGGATAACTTGGCACTATCATAATTTCTGTTTCTCCGCTGATTTTTTCCAATTTATTTCTTCTCATATAGCTAAGTACTTCTTGGAAGGCTTCTTTTCGGCTTGGCAATATTGTTTTATCATATCTGTAAGGCATTAACTTACTGATTTTGAAAGGAGACTCAGGCAGACTTATCAGTTTTACTCCATACCAATACAAACTTTCCAAAGTTCGCATAGAGGTAGTTCCTACGGCGATGATGTTGCTACTTTCTATAAGATTTTCTATATTTTTCCTACTAATTATCATCTGCTCGGCGTGCATAGGGTGGTCTATGACTTTCTCGTGTCTGATAGGCTGAAAAGTACCTCCTGCTACATGCAAGGTCAGGTAGTCTAATTTTATGCCTTGGCGTTGTATTTTTTCTAAGAGGTCTTCTGTAAAGTGCAAACCTGCGGTAGGCGCGGCAACAGCACCCTCATTTTTGGCATATACCGTTTGGTAGTTTTCTTTATCACTTTCTTGTGCTTCTCTTTTTAGGTAGTGCGGTAGCGGTACTTCGCCTATATAAGTAAGAAGCTCAGCAAAAGAAACAAGAGTATCGTTCCATTCAAAGCTAATTATTTGTTTATCATAGTCTTGTAACTTTGCTTTCAAATTAATTTCCTTTCCGTGAATGCTTACAGTTCGCTCCAATAAAGGCTCGTTTCTCAATCTTTTCAAATTGCCTATGGCACATGTCCAAGTACATTTTTGAGTAGTCAGCATGGCAGAATGTACTTCCACGGGTTCAATAGGGTTGAGCAAAAAAATTTCTATTACTGCCCCAGTGTGTTTTTGAAAGTATAGGCGAGCAGGAATAACTTTGGTATCATTAAAAAATAAGGTATCTGCTGAGGAAAGATAAGTGCTTATGTTTTTAAATTGGCTATGCACTATCCGCATCTGTTTATCATAAATAAGCAATTTTGACTCATCTCTTTTTTCCAAAGGGAACTTGGCGATGCGTTCTTCTGGAAGGTCGTAGTGATAGTCAGCAAGATTAATAGCTTCTAAGTCAGGTTTCATGTATATTTTAAGGTTGAGGCTTGATGTTCTTTGAGAAAACAACTGCAAATTTAGGCAAATTCTTCAGAAACCACCTCAATTAATTTTCATCTCCCATCTATTTCACCAAGAGCAAAGTGTTTTTTCTATAAGAAAGTTAGCTTAAATTTTGGCAAAGTGAAAAAAGTATTTATTTTTGCTCTCGAAATAAACTAATAGAACATAGTAAAACCTTTATTTTCTATTAGTTTGCTAACAACAACATAAAGCATATTAGCTAAAACTATTATTTTATTTTTGTAGCGAATTTGTTTTATGTTACAAAATTTACGTAAATTGTAGCGATTTTTTTTTGAATATCGTTTTTATACGTAATTTTGTTGTTATATTTATTAATAAACTTAAAGAAAAACACTTACAATCCATGAAAAAAGGTTTGAAAAAATTAAGCTTGTTGGTAGCTTTGGCTACTGTTTTTGCTTTTGCATTTAGCAACGCACAAGCACAAGATGCGGCTAAACCTGAGTCAAAATCAAGCTTCCTTATCGGTGTGAAAGGTGGCTTAACTGTAAACAAAATGTTAGTTTCTCACGATTGGAGCGCAACTAACTACTATTCAGGAGGTCAGGCATTGGCTTTTGCTCATTTGAACTTCAACAGTTGGGTAGGAACTGCCTTAGAAGTAGGTTTCTCTCAAAGTGGTGCTTCTCGCTTCCAACGTACAGATTTCAAAGCTGGTACTTGGGATTACAGATTGAGCAACGTTCAAGCTAACTTATTGACATACTTCAAGCTACCTGTGTTGTCTGTTTATGAACCAAAAGTTTTTATTGGTCCATCTATGGATGCAAACGTGTATGCTACTGGCAACAAGGAAGGCGTTGATTTTGGTTCTACTACAAAAACTCGCTATGATGAAACTAATAGCTTCAAGTCTATGGACTGGGCGATGATTGTAGGTTTAGGTGTTGATTTCGACATCAAATTTGCTACATTGATGGTAGATGCGCGTTACAGACATGGTATCACTGATGTCAACAATGCAAGAGGTCTTGGAAGCAATGCTGATGTTCGTACAAGAGGTTGGGCTATTAACGTAGGTCTTGGCTTTAAGATAGGTAAGTAATTCAAGATAATTTACAAATAAATAACCAAACCCTCAAAACTCTAAGGTTCTGAGGGTTTGGTTATTTTAAACTCTTCAGAAACTTCCAACTTTTGAATCCTACAAGGTTTTTAAAACCTTATGGGATTGATAAATTGATTATCAATGATTTATTTGTACTTTTACTTTATCAAAAACCACTTTGCATAGAGCATAAATTTTACCTATCTGTATCTATAACACAAAGAAATAATCAAGAGTTAAAGGAACTAAAACGGCGTTAAATTCATTTTATAGAATAGGTTTACTTAGTCTTTTAGTAAAGCTAAATAAGCTAACAAAGCAAATAGAAAAACACATCATTTATTGTAGTCTATGATTAGCATTACAGACAAAGCAAAAAATAAAATTGTAGAGATTCGCAAGCAAGAAGGAAAAACAGAAAATCATCATATTAGGGTTTCGGTAAAAGGCGGCGGCTGTTCGGGCTTGATGTATGATTTAAACTTTGATGATGCAACTTTGCCTAATGATAGAGTTTTTGAAGACAAGGGAGTAAAAATCATGGTAGATAAGAAAAGTTTGCTTTATCTGGCAGGCACTACGCTTGATTTTTCCGATGGCTTGAATGGCAAAGGTTTTCAATTTATTAACCCTAATGCTACTCGCACTTGCGGCTGTGGAGAAAGCTTTGCGGTGTGATTCTTTTGTCGTTTTTAATACTACTTTATCTTTTTGAATGAAAATGGTCAGATAGGAAACTATTTGACCATTTTATTTTAATTTCCTATCATTGTAGATAATATCTACTCAAATCTTTTTTTGCAATGTTACATCCTCAGACTCAGGCTATTCATATAGGGCATTTCGCTGATGCTTCTCGTGCCGTCATGCCACCTATCGTTCTTTCTACTACTTTTGAACGCGGCGAAGATGGTTTGTCTTTCCCAAGTGGTTACATGTATTCGCGATACGACAACCCTAACCGCCATGCTTTGGAAGAGAAACTCAAAGCATTGGAAGGCGGGAGCGAGTGTATCACTTTTGCCTCTGGTTTGGCGGCGGCGATGGCTATTTTCCAAAGTTTAGGAACGGGTAGCCACTTGATTCTGCCTGATGACCTCTACTTCGGAGTGCGCAATATTTTGGAAAAGTTGTATCGTACATGGGGCTTGTCATTCACGGCAGTAGATATGACAAATCTGGCGGAGGTTGAGCAAGCTATCACCTCTACCACTAAACTGATATGGACGGAAACCCCTTCTAACCCTCAACTTAAACTTACTGATTTAGCCGCTATTGCAAGCATAGCTAAGGCTCATCAACTATTGACGGTATGCGATAATACTTGGGGTACACCTTATTTTCAACAGCCTTTTAGTATGGGAATAGATATTGTGCATCATTCTACTACTAAGTACTTAGGCGGGCATAGCGATATACTGGGAGGTGCATTGATTTTTAAAGAATCAAGCGATATGTCAGAACTTGTCCGAAATTTTCAAAAAATAGGAGGCGCAGTACCCAGCCCTTTCGAGTGTTGGTTACTAAACAGAAGTTTAGCTACTTTTTATGCTCGGATGCCTATACATGCCAGCAATGCGATGCAATTAGCCACCTATCTATCTCAGCACCCTAAAATAGAAAAAGTGATGTATCCCGGACTGCCTCATAATGAGTACTATCCATTGGCTCAAAAACAGATGAAAAATGGCTTTGGAGGGATGCTATCTATTTTAGTCAAGGGAGGACAATCCGCCGCCCTTAGCGTAGCCTCTGGAATGAAAATCATCAGACATGCTACCAGCTTGGGAGGGGTGGAAAGCCTTATAGAACATCGCAAGTCCGTAGAAGGCGAACTATCCAAGAGTCCTGAAAATCTCTTGCGAGTTTCGGTAGGCATAGAGCATATTGACGACTTGATAGCAGATTTTGAGCAGGTTTTAGCGAAAGTCTAAGGCAAATTGACTACCTTTCTCCTACGACCTCGCTTACTTTGGAAACGCCATGCTCATTAAAGGCTTCAATAGCAAAATAGTATTTCTGACCTACGGTTAATGCTCTTAACTCTAAAATGTTAGGCTCATCGTTCCAAATCTGGTAGGTTTGGTACAATTTGTCTTTGGCAATCCCCCATAAGATATTGTAGCCCGTGGCGTTAGGTACTTTTTCCCAAGAGATGAAAGCATTTCTTTCATCTGTATCCCGCTTCACGGTTAGTTTTTTAGGCGTTTGAGGTGCTTTGCCCGAACCATTCCCAAAAACTCGGAAGTCGCTGATAGCCAAGTTGGGAGAAGCTACGTAAATATGCTCATACTTGACGTAGCGAGCTTTCATAGGCTTTTCTAATTCTATGTAGGCACAAGGGCGGTCTTTCTTAGGTTCTTGGCTCAAATCCCTGACTAAATCCCAAGTTTTCTCGTCAAGAGAAGTGTAAAGTTTGAATTGGGTATAAACTTTTTCAGGGTCATTGTCATAAATATTAGATTGGTAGTCAGTATAGTTAATTTGTACGGCTTTGACTTCAAAAACTTCTTTTAAGTCCAAGACCAACTCTTCGCCTGCTTTATTTTGCTTGGCTACCCAAAAGGTGCGAGGGTTCTCGTCAGTAAGTTTTTCAGTATTGAAGGTATCTCTCACCGAGAAGGCAGTTACAGGTTTTCTGTACGAAAGCAACATCCAGCCAGTGAAAAGTTCGTCTTTATTTTCCCACTTTTTAGTAGGCAGGTAATGCGGAAAATCTCCAAATCGCGTGTTAGCAAACATCTGATTGTCCTTATCAAAACCGGCGGGAAACATAGCAATTCTTCTCTCAAAATTCCAGTTTACTGCAATCCAAGGCGTTCCTGTATTCCAATAGTTACCGTAGTTGTCTTGGAAGGTATTTCCGTGTCCTGCCCCTGTCATGAAGCCACCGGGTTTGTAAGAAATCGGGTTGTAGGGAGCGTATTTAAAGCCTTCCAAAGGATTATCGCTTATGTATGTTCCGTTAGCATATACATTGTACTCTGTTCCCGGCGCACCGTATTGAAGGAAGTACTTGCCTTGATGTTTGGTCATCCATGCACCCTCAATAAACGGGCTTATTGTATCTCTATGGTTTCGTCCAAAGCGTTCCCAACCATGTTTCTTAGAGTCTAAGTAAATCAATGCTTTGTAATCATCTTTATTTTTATAGGTCAATCTTTTATTCTTGTCTAATTCTGCTCCAAAAATTGGAAAAGTATTTGATGAACCCCAATACATGAACCAGCGGTCTGTATCTTGGTCATAAAAAAGCGCAGGGTCCCACGGTCCTATCAAAGGTGGGAGGCGAGGTAGCCAGCGATTATAAAACAATAACTTGCCTTTTTCAGGCTCTAAGCTATAAAAAATAGGTCTTTGCTCAAAAGTAGATTGGAAAAGGTACAGCGTATCTCTTACTGATAAGGCGGCAGGAGCGCACATATCCTCCATAGGCCACTTATCGGGAACGATATATCGCCAATTGACCAAGTCTTTGGAGTGCCACCACCCGCCAGAAATAGTAACAAAGAGATAGTATTCGCCTTTGTGATTGATAATCACAGGGTCCGCCCCAGAGCGATACGAAATGCTGTCGTTCAACTGCTCAAAATTGTATTTGTAATCTATGTCCATAGGATTACAGTAGGTTTTTTGCTTTTGCGCAAAAGCAGAAGATACTGTAATAGTGAAATATAAGCAGAATGCTAAGTGTTTCATTGCCTATTTGATTTGAAGATGTAAGCTAAATAAATATGACTTGACGCATTGATTAGCAAAGATAAAAACTTTCGCCAGCAGATAAGGATAAATTTTGGGTAGTGTATAACAAGTAATGCTGAATAAAAATTCTCATATCTATTCACAGGGACTGCGTCCAATGTTAGAGAATTGTACTCCTATCCCTGTTAGTAGTCGGAATACCCTGACAGCGGTTAGGCAACATAAAGTAGAAAGCATTACCCCTTTAACACTACCCAACCATTCAATCGTCCAACTATCTAACCAATAACCATTTAACAAATGAATGAAATACAAACTCAACAAGCAATTACCTGTTCTTATCATCTCTATCCTGATGGTACTACTTATCATTTATTTCAGTAAAATCATGAAAAAATTGGAAAAGAAAGTAGAACCAAAGCACCTTCCCCAACAGGAGCTAAAGTATCAAAATAAATAAAAATCCAAAATTCATTCTTTGAATGATTGATTTTTAAAAATTGAATAGTAATATTGCAGTGTTTTTGAAGAAGTGGTAAAATCCAACTCCTCGTGAGCGATTCAAAAGTCATCTAAGCAATAAAATGTTGCCATTAATTCAAACATTTTTGGCTAAAAAACTGATATAATAGCAACAAGCAGTTAATCAAAATCATATTCACAATGTCAGACGTTATCCGATTAAAAAAGGGCTTCGATATCAACTTGGTCGGCAAAGCAGAGAAAAGGCTTATTGATAATATTCATCCTGATACAGTGGCACTTGTGCCTGATGATTTTGTTGGGATGGGGCGACCAAAAGTATTAGTCCAAGAGGGCGACTTAGTCAAGGCTGGCACGCCGATTTTTTTTGATAAAAGCATGGAAGAGGTCATGTTTACTTCTCCTGTCAGCGGCGAGGTAGTAGAGATTAAGAGAGGAGAGAAACGTAAACTTTTGGAGGTAAAAATATTAGTAGATAAGCAAATAGACTACTTAGAGTTTGAACGCTATACGGTTTCCCAGTTAGCAAGTTTGACCAAAGAAGATATTATGCCTGAGTTGCTTCGAAGTGGTGTTTGGACAAATGTCATTCAAAGACCTTATGGTATTATTGCTAATCCCCAAGATACTCCTAAAGCAATTTTCATTTCTACCTTTGATAGCAGTCCCTTAGCCCCAGATTATGATTTTATATTCAAAGGTCAAGAGCAATTTTTCCAGGCAGGTATTGATATTTTGAAAAAAATAGTTCCTCAAAATTGTAATATTTACTTGGGAATCAATGCCAAAGCCGAAGTATCAAAAATCTTTGGTAGCACAAAAAATGTCATTCTGAAGAAATTTGAAGGCAAGCACCCCGCAGGCAACGTAGGTGTGCAGATTCACCATGTTTCACCGATTAATAAGGGAGAGATTGTTTGGACGCTCAATCCTTACGGCGTAATCCAAATCGGTAAGTTGTTTTTGAATGGAGAATATGATGCGTCTAAGATTATTGCATTAGTAGGCTCTGAGGTAAGTTCCCCACAATATTATAAGACTTTTATTGGAGCAAACATAGAGAAATACGTTAGAGGGAATATCAAAAATGAGCATGTTCGCTACATTTCTGGGAATGTACTGACAGGGCATAAGATAGAAAAAAATGGTTATCTTGGTTTTTATCACCATCAAATTACTGTTATCCCAGAAGGGGACAGACCGAGGTTTTTGCTTGCTGACGGCTGGCTCGCCCCTACCGACAGATTAAGTTTTCATAGGGCATTAGGGTTGCTGTCTTTCTTAAATCCAAAGAAGGAGCGTGTTTTGGACACAAGCACTAATGGAGAAGAGCGTGCCTTTGTAGTTACGGGGGCTTACGAAAAGGTATTGCCAATGGACATTTTGCCTATGCACCTTATTAAGGCTATTTTAGCTAATGACTATGATGAAATGGAAGCCTTAGGCATTTATGAAGTTATAGAAGAAGATTTTGCCTTGTGTGAATTCATAGATGTTGCTAAGCAAGACCTACAAGCCCTCCTTCGTAAAGGAATTAATATGATAAGAGAAAGCTAATGATTTTTGGAGTTATGAGTGAATGAATTATGAGTTTGAAAAATTTTTTGTCTATCAAATAAAACAAGTAGTTTTAGCTCATAGCTTTCAAAAACTTAAACATTTTGCTTATAAAAGCTATTTTGTATATGATGAAATTAGCCTAAGGCGTAAATTCCGTAGATTCGTATTAACTATTTGTGTTTATAATTCATAACTTATAACTAAAATATGAAGTTTTTACATAAAATCTTAGAAAAACAAAGACCTCTCTTCGAGAAAGGAGGGAAGTATGAAAAGTTTTTCTACCTTTTTGAGGCAGGGGAAACTTTCTTGTTCACTCCGCCAACTACTACCTCGCCCAAAGGTGTGCAGGTAAGAGATGCTATTGACTTGAAACGCTTGATGATGACCGTAGTAATTGCGATGATACCCTGTTTGCTTTTTGGTATGTGGAACGTAGGTCATCAACACGCTCTGGCATTTGGTAAAGAAATGACTTTTATGGACAAGTTCCTATTTGGTGCGTGGTATGTTATCCCTATGATAATCGTATCTTACGCATCAGGCGGTTTAGTAGAAGTTATTTTTGCTATTATTCGCAAACACCCTATCAATGAGGGGTACTTGGTAACAGGTTTATTAGTGCCTTTGATATGTCCTGTTACTATTCCACTTTGGCAAATTGCTTTGGCAAATGTTTTTGCAGTAGTTTTAGCAAAAGAAGTATTTGGAGGAACAGGAATGAACGTTTTGAATATTGCGATGACTGCCCGAGCCTTCTTATATTTTGCCTATCCCTCTCAAATTTCAGGCGATGTGTGGACAGCTAACGAAAATGGAGGAGTGATAGCTCTTGGTACACAAGGGTTGGTAGATGGCTACTCTGGGGCGACAGCCCTTTCTATTGCTTCCTCAGCGGGAACACAAGGGAAACCCGTATTAGAAGCCTTTGCAGGCTCTTGGTCTGACGGACTGTTTAGCTTTTGGAACTTATTTTGGGGAGCGATTCCGGGTTGTGTAGGCGAAACCTCTACATTAATGGCACTAATTGGAGCGTTGATATTGGTAGGTACAGGAGTGGCAAGCGGTAGGATTATAGTGGGTGTATTTGCAGGAGCGTATATTATGGGTTGGATATTCAATTTAGTAAGTACTAATACTTTTGCCCAAGTTCCTCCACATTACCACTTAGTAATGGGTGGATTAGCATTTGGGGCAGTATTTATGGCGACTGACCCCGTATCTGCCTCTCATACAGATATAGGTAAGTGGATTTATGGATTTTTGATTGGGGTACTTACTGTTATTATCAGAGTAGTAAATCCAGCATACCCAGAGGGTATTATGTTAGCGGTGCTTCTAATGAATGTATTTGCACCACTCATAGACCATTATGTAGTAGAAGCAAACAAAAAACGCAGAGAAAGGAGGTTAGTACGTCGTGAAGCAATCTAATAGCTATATTATCGGCTTTGCCATAGCTTGTACTGTTGTCTTAGGTGCAATGCTTTCTTTGGCAGCTGTAGGTTTGCGCGAGAGGCAAGCCGAAGCAAGAGATTTAGATACTAAAAAACAAATTCTTGGAGCAGTAATGACTTTTAAAGAAGGAGATGACATCAAAGCTATTTACGCCAAACGCATTAAGTCGCTGGTAGTTGATGCCAATGGAGATGAGAAGCAAGGCGTTATCGCCGAGAAAGTAGATATAGGGAAAAACTACAAACTCTCCCCTGAGGCAAGAGAATATCCTGTATTCCAATTTGTTAGTGAAAGTAACCCCAATGAGGTAGAGGCTTACATTTTGCCTATTTACGGCAATGGTCTTTGGGATAGAATTTGGGGATATTTGGCTCTTTCTCCAGATTTGAATACTATCAAAGGAATAGTCTTTGACCATAAAGCTGAAACTCCGGGTTTAGGAGCGAGAATCGCAGATAAGGAGATTCAAGAAAGATATGTCAATAAGAAACTTTATGATAAAAGTGGGAATTTTGTATCTGTGACCATGCTGAAGTCAGAGATAGGGAATACGCTTGATGACCATAAAGTAGATGGAATGTCTGGCGCTACCATGACGGCAAATGGAGTAAATAGAATGATTCAAAACTATGTTTCTTATTACCAGCCTTACCTGAACAAAATTAGGGCAAAGGCGAATACTCCTAAAGAAGTACCCTCTATGGATTCGGAAAAAATAAACATCGACACAACAGGTGTAGTAGTAGATACGACAGTAACAAATAAAACATCTGAATAATTTTGTAAGGAAAATAAAAAACAACAATATGGCTGAAACAACAATAGCAAAAGTAAAACCCTCAGAACCATTACTTTCAAAAAGGAGAAAAGCACTTGTCAATGACCCTTTGAATAGTAATAATCCTATTACTATCCAAGTACTTGGTATCTGTTCTGCATTGGCGGTTACTACTAAAATGGAGCCAACCTTTGTGATGGCAATAGCAGTAACCGTAGTTCTGACAGCGTCAAACTTTATTATTTCTGTTATTAGAAATTTGATTCCTACTCGCATACGTATCATTGTGCAGTTAGCAGTGATTGCTACCTTAGTAGCCGTAGTTGACCAAGTGTTGAAAGCCTATTTTTATGATGTTTCTAAGCTACTCTCTGTATTTGTGGGTTTGATTATTACTAACTGTATCGTAATGGGACGTTTGGAGGCGTATGCGATGGGTAATAAGCCCTATGATTCTGTATTAGATGGTTTAGGGAATGGCTTAGGTTATGCGTGGATTATCTTGACAGTAGCTTTTTTCCGAGAACTGTTTGGCTCTGGTGCGGTGTTTGGCTTCAAAGTATTTGAGGCAATAGGTATTTCACAAACAGGTTGGACGGGTGCGGCTTTCCCTACCAACGGTCTAATGACTTCTCCTGTGGGGGCTTTTATCATCTTGGGTATCATCATCTGGGTACAACGCTATTTTAATAAGTACACAGAACATTAAAACATTCAGCTATAAGTTGTAAATTATTCAAAAACTTATAGCTCTAAACTCATAACTAATTAGAAGATATGGAACTAATTAACCTCGGCATAAAATCTATATTCATAGAAAATATGGTTTTTGCCTACTTTTTGGGAATGTGCTCCTTCTTAGCTGTTTCTAAGAAGGTATCTACCGCCATGGGCTTAGGAGCGGCTGTAATTTTCGTACTCACCATTACTGTACCTTTAAGTTGGGTTCTACAAGAATATGTATTGAAAGAAGGGGCTTTGGTATGGCTTAGCCCTACACTCGCAGAGGTAAACTTAGAGTTTTTACAATTTATTACTTTCATTGCTACTATTGCCGCCACAGTACAGTTAGTAGAAATGGTAGTAGAAAAAGTTTCTCCTACGCTTTACAGTTCTCTTGGTATCTTTTTGCCTTTGATTGCAGTAAACTGCGCCATTTTGGGTTCTTGCTTGTTCATGGTGCAAAGAGATTACACCTTTTCTGAAGCTGTAGTATTTGGGTTTAGTTCGGGTATAGGCTGGTGGTTAGCCATCATTGCCTTAGCCGCTATCAGAGAGCGCCTGAAATATTCCAATGTACCTGCTCCTTTGCGTGGCTTGGGTATTACGATGATTCTCACAGGTTTAATGGGCATTGCCTTTATGTCTTTTATGGGCATTACCTTGTGAAAATAAACCTTTATAAGGTTTCAAACCTTATAAAGGTTTATGCTTTTTTATTTTTTTATTGCCTTAAAAGTACCGTTGGCTTTAGTATAAGCTAATTCATAAATGATGTGAAACTTGCCGTCTTCGCTGATTCCTGCATCTTCTTTAAACCCTATTAGAATTGTAGTGCCTTTTTGGGGGACTTGTACCCACCTGCCTAAGAAAGACTCTTTATTTGTCAAAACAATTTTAGATTCAACTTTGGCTAAGGTTGATTTTATTTCTTCTCTTGTAGTTTTAGGTAGGTACTTTTCTGTTTTATCTATCAAATTCCCATTGTCTAACTCGTAAAATGTCGGTAAATCTGTTTCACAAGCAGGACCGCAGGCAAAAGAAGCAACTACGGCAAACTTAGTTCCCTGTGTAGGGATATAGTATGCCATTTCCTCAAAACCTTCTGCATAGGGCAAATCATACCTAAGGTAGCCATTTTTAATGTCTTTGACGGTAATATTTTTGTTATTTTGAAATGGCGTTTCATCAGTAATCTTACTTTTTCGAAGTTCAGATTTGTATGCTTTCATGCGGGCATTGAAAAAATCCATGACAGAGTTTTGTGCAAAACTCGTTGTAAAGATATATAGACTAAAAAACAAAGAGAAAATAATACTTTTCATGAAGGTGTATAGTCTTAGGTTATTGATATTTTAAACTTTAACTCACTGATAATCTATCTTCTATCCAACTGCTCATCGTAGATAGCACTTGGTCTTTCACTATTTCATTGTGCAGTTCATGTTTCATAGCCTCCCAAAGTTGGAAAGTAAGCCAGTTGGCGGGAACTTGCGTAGCAAACTCTTGAGTCGCCTGATAGGAAGTTATATTATCTCCCGTTCCATGCATCAGTAGAAGTGGTAAATTAAACTCTTTGGCGTGAGTTAGGGCAAATAGCCCGGCTTTTGCGATTTCTACAAACATTTTAGCAGAGATAGAATGATGTACCAAAGGGTCAGCCAGATAAGCCTGTCCCACAGCTTGGTCGTGGGATAGTTCTTGGGCATTCAACTCGCTTTTATCTTTGAAGCGAGGATATATTTTTGCCATAAGAGTCCCTAACCAAAGTTTAAAGGCAGGAGGATTAAAAGCTAACCTGAACCAAGGGCTTGTAATGACTGCCCCTTGCAAAAAATTAGGCTGATAACGAATCACAAAATTTGCTACGATATTGCCTCCCATGCTATGTCCATATAGAAATAGAGGAAGTCCATTAAATTTTTCTTTGACAAGAGCGATGAACTCACTTACATTGATTAGCAAGGTTTGGTAGTTGGGGGTATGTCCTCGTTGTCCTTCTGATTTGCCGTGTCCTCTTTGGTCAAAACCAATGAAACCATACCCTTGTTGGTTCATATATCGGGCAACATGCTCATACCTGCCGATATGCTCAGCAAAGCCATGAACAGTACATATCATTGCTCTGGGTAGGGTAGCCGATGGAAGCCAGCACTTACCATAGATTTTTAAATTATCTGTAGTTTGCCAATCAAAATCAAAAGTTTCCATTGATGAATAAGATAAGCATGCTATTATGCTTTAATTTTTTCTTCTAAATTTTTTATTTTCGCTAAAAGTTGTTCTTTCTCTTGCTTAGATTCCATTTCCCTACGAAACATCTCCTCTTGGGTAGCTTGCAACTCTTCATAGTTTTGTCGCATTTCTTCTTCTTGGCTTCTTAGGTTTTCCATCATGTATTGAGATTCTTGCAATAACTTTTTAGTATTTTCATTAAACTTCGCCACCGAGACGGCTGCTGCCAGTGATTCTACAATTTTCAAAATAAATTCCCTTTGGCTATCTGAGAATTGGGTAAAAGAGGCTATTTCTAAAATTCCTTGTATCTCCTCGTTGAATTTCAAAGGAGCGATAAATAAACAAGTAGGCAAGGCATCACCAAGCCCCGAACCAATGCGAATGTAGTTTTCTGGTATTTTCTTTAAGTAGATTTCTTCGCCTTCTTGCCAAGTCTGCCCCACTAAGCCCTCGCCGCGATAAATACGTTGCTTAGCATACTTCCTACGCTTGTAGGCATAACAGGCACTCAACTCCAAGCAAGGTTCTTTACTTTCATCTGCTTCTACTAAAAATACTGCCCCTTGGTTGGCATTGACGTATTTGATGAGTTCTGATAAAACCTGAAAAGTAAGCTCGTGGATATGATTGGCATTTAATCTAATAATTTCATTAAACTTTGAAATGCCTTCGTTTATCCATCGCCTTTTGGCTTCCTGCTCGCTTGCCTCTTTGAGGTCATTCCTCATCTCTATCAAAGCTTTTCCTAATTCATCATTGGCACTGACTTCCAAGGTTGTGTTAAAATTGCCCTTCCCTACCTCTTTGGCAAAGTGAGAGGCTTTGTTAAGGCGCTCTATGAGGCTATTCATCGCAATAAAAATCTGTCCGTATTCATCTTGTTGCGTAACCTCTTCCGTAGCAATCGACTTGCCCTCCGCTAAGGCACTTAGTTTTGTCAATATTTTTTTTGTAGGCTTGGTGCTTACGCTGTTAGAAAGTAATACAATAGCAAAGTTGCAAATCAGAATGGAAACGATAGCCCCAGCGATAAGTAAATTTCTTAAAGCAGATAGCGGTTTGTCCAGCAAATCCGCTTCAGGAATAACAATCGCAACAAACATATTAAAAGAAGGATAGAACTGAAAGTACTTATATTTAGTAATATCATCTTGGTCGGTATAAATATATTTGTGCTGTCCTGTCATATTCGCTGCCATAAAATCATACATATTTTTACTCATTTGTTTCAAATCCATACCTATCGCCTTGGGGCTGGGGTGGAATAAAATTACCCCATTTTCGTTTATCAAATAGGCAAAGCCTTTTTCAAGATAATTTTTTTGAATAATATTTTTCTTGATACCCTCATCATCTTGAAGCACATCGTAGGCATACAAGGCTAATTTTGATGCTTTGTTTGTTTTCAAAGGTTTGCAAGCGACAGTAATAATTTTTTTAGAAATCGTCCCAATAGAAGTACCCAAATAAGAAGCATCGTTGTTAAGAGCTTCTACAATAGGCTTTTGCAGGGTAACTGAACCTATGGTTCTTATATTGTTAAAAGCAGGAATCTTAGAGGAAACAATGCTGGTATAGCCTACGGTAGGAATAAACTGTTCTATAGCCAGTATTGTACCTGTAATAGCCTGAAAGTCATCAGCCAACAAGGAGTCTAAGTGAAGCAATCTCTCGCCCAAGTACAACTCTTTGACCTTGATATTTTGTTTTTTTTCCGTAGCAGGGTCTATGTAAAAAAAGTTTATCAGCGAATCTCCTTCTCGGATTCCGCCTTGTTCTTGAATCATTTTTTCTGCAACAAATAAGGCTTGCCTGACTTTGTTCTCTTGCGACTTGCGTTGTTGGTCTATAATATTAACCAAATCACTCAAATGGCTAAAAAAGCGAGCATCTGCATCATTAATAATTTTATTTTTTTGGTTGTAATAAATAACAATGATAAGCACAGCAAACACTGTACTGAGCGAGAATGCAGTAATGAGAGAAAACTTAGTAGCTAAACTTAAATCTTTAAATGCTTTCATTGATTCAAAAAATTAATAAAGCAGGACGTTCCTTTGATGTTTTCCAAACAGTTTGATTATAAAGGAGTGTAAATGTAAAGTTAAATGAAAAAAAATTAAGTTTTTCTACTTCAAAGATAAATTTTTAACTTGCAGAAATTGTGCTTTTCTTTGAGGAATTTCTTTTGAAATCAGCAAAAGTTTGACATTTTACACTGATGAATCCTTATTTTTGTAAGATAGTAAAGTAATAGAAACAACAAAGTAACACATTACATTCATTCATAAACTAATTATTATGCAACGATATAGCGTCCTTTGGGCTGATGACGAAATAGAACTTTTGAAGCCGCATATTCTTTTCCTTTCTAAAAAAGGCTATGATATTACGGCAGTCAATAGTGGGGCTGATGCAGTAGAAAAAGTAGAGGAGAATATGTATGACCTCGTTTTCTTAGATGAAAATATGCCGGGTATGAGTGGCTTGGAGGCATTGGCTCAAATCAAGGCTCTGCGACCTCACCTTCCCGTAGTGATGATTACGAAAAATGAGGAGGAGAGAATCATGGAAGAGGCTATTGGGGCAAAAATTGCTGATTACTTGATAAAACCCGTCAATCCTAATCAAATCCTGCTTTCTGCCAAAAAAATATTAGAACAAAAGCGCATCATTACAGAAAAAACCAACCAAAACTATCAGCAAGATTTCCGCAATATTAGTATGGCATTTAGCGATGCCATGAACCATGAGGAATGGGCAGAGGTATATAAAAAATTGGTGTATTGGGAATTAGAAATAGAAAATACCGAAAATCAAAGCATGTTTGATGTCTTGCAAATGCAAAAAGTAGAAGCCAACATAAACTTTGCCAAATTTATCGAAGACCACTATGAAGATTGGCTCAATGACGCAGATGCCGACAAGCCTATCTTATCACATCAATTGCTAAGAAAAAAAGTTTTTCCACTGATTAATGAAAATCCTTTGTTTTTGATAGTGATAGATAACCTTCGCTATGACCAATGGAAGGTCTTAGAACCTATCATAAGCGAATATTTTAATGTCAAAGAAGAAAGTACTTATTATTCCATTCTTCCAACTACTACCGCCTACGCCCGCAATGCTCTTTTCTCTGGGTTAATGCCTTCGGAAATGGAACGCCTCCAAGCAGATTTGTGGTTAGGAGAGGACGACGAAGGCTCAAAAAATAACCATGAGAAAGAATTTTTACAAAAAAACCTTCAACGCAACAGGTTAGGAAATGTTAAAATGAGTTATAACAAAGTGATTCACGTGAGTCAGGGGAAGACAGTATTAGACAATTTGAATAACTTATATCATCACCAACTCAATGCGATTGTGTACAATTTCGTAGATATGCTTTCTCATGCGCGCACAGATACAGAAATGATTAGAGAACTCGCCCCGGACGAGGCGGCTTATCGTTCTTTGACTAAGTCTTGGTTCGTTCACTCTCCGCTTTGGGATTTGCTAAGAAAGTTAGCAGAAAGAAATAGTAGAGTAATCATCACTACTGACCACGGAACTATCAGAACTACAAGACCTTATAAAATCATAGGGGACAAAAATACGAATACTAACCTCCGCTATAAACAAGGGAAAAACTTAGATTACGACGACAAGTATGTATTTGAATGTCGCAGACCAGAGCGTTTTTTTCTCCCCAAAGTCAATGTATCGACTACTTACGTCTTTGCTACGGAGGATTACTTCTTTGCTTATCCTAATAACTACAATCACTACGTCAAATACTACAAAGATACTTTCCAACATGGAGGCGTATCTTTGGAAGAGGTAATTATTCCTTTTATAGAACTAAGTGCCAAATAAAGCAAGTGGAGAAAATTAAAAACTACATCAACGGGAAACTTATTTCTCCTATTTCCCAACAATACATAGAGAACATCAACCCTGCCACAGCGGAGGTGTACTCCTTAGTACCCGATGCTGATGAAAGAGATTTGGCTTTGGCAGTCGCAGCGGCAAAAAATGCTTTCCCTGCCTGGGCAAATACCTCCCAACAAGAGCGTGCTAAAATATTGGTACAAATTGCCTTATTGATAGAAAAATATAGTGAAAAATTGGCAAGGGCAGAAAGCATAGACAACGGCAAGCCGCTAAGTCTGGCAAAAACAATGGATATTCCCAGAGCCGCCGCCAACTTTCATTTCTACGGCACAGCTATTCTGCACGAATTTTCTGAATCTCATTTTACTAACCCTATTGCTGTTAATTATACGCTCAGGAAACCTATTGGCATAGTTGGCTGTATCTCTCCATGGAACCTACCCTTGTATTTGTTTACTTGGAAAATAGCCCCTGCCTTAGCCGCAGGGAATTGTGTAATTGCCAAACCTTCGGAGATTACCCCAATGACTGCTTACTTGCTTTCTCAAATATGTATAGAAGCAGGTCTGCCCCAAGGAGTACTAAACTTATTACACGGACACGGACACAAAATAGGGCAAGCTATCGCCGAACATCCTGAAATCCCAGCAATTTCTTTCACGGGAGGCACCGCCACAGGAAAAAAAATCGCCTTAGCGGGCGCACCCTTGTTTAAAAAAATTTCCTTAGAGTTAGGAGGGAAAAATCCCAATATCATTTTCGCTGATGCCAATTTTGAAAGTGCTTTGGCTACTTCTTTGCGTTCTTCTTTTGCCAACCAAGGGCAAATTTGCCTTTGCGGTTCGCGGATATTGATACAAAAATCTATTTATGAGAAGTTTAGAGATGAGTTTGTTAAAAGAGTACAGCAACTCAAAGTAGGCGACCCCTTGGAAGAGGGTACTGACTTAGGGGCAGTGGTTTCCAAAGCACACCAAGAAAAAGTATTGTCTTACATTGCCTTAGCCCAAGAAGAAGGCGGGAAAATCTTGACAGGAGGTACAGCACTTCGTTTATCGGGACGTTGTAAAGATGGCTTTTTCATAGCACCTACCGTCATCGAGGGGCTTTCTGCTTACTGTCGCACCAACCAAGAGGAAATCTTCGGTCCCGTAGTTACGCTTATTCCTTTTGAAAGCAAGGAGGAAGCCGTCAGTTTAGCCAACTGTACGCCCTATGGCTTAGCGGCTATGGTTTGGACGGAAAACCTAACTACTGCCCACTATGTCGCTCATCACTTGCAAAGTGGTATCATTTGGATAAATTGTTGGTTATTAAGAGATTTACGAACTCCTTTTGGAGGCATGAAAAATTCAGGTCTGGGGCGCGAAGGAGGCTTTGAAGCCCTGCGATTTTTTACCGAAGAAAAAAATATTTGCATCAAATTATGACAAAAAAAATACTGATTGTAGATGAAATGCACCCTTCTTTACTACCTATGCTCCAAGAAATAGGTTTTCAAGCAGATTATCAACCTAAGATTACCAAAGAAGAGGTTTTAACAATTATTTCAGAATACGAGGGAATAGTAGTAAGAGGAAAATTGAAAATAGATAAGTCCTTTTTGGAAAAAGCTCATTGCTTGCGTTTTATAGCCAGAGCAGGTTCAGGTTTAGACCAAATAGACATCAACGAAGCCCAACGGCGAAATATCGCCTTGTTGAATGCTCCCGAGGGCAACAGAGATGCCGTAGCCGAACACTGCGTCGGCATGTTGCTTTGCTTACTGAACAAAATTAATCTGGCAGATAAGCAAGTACGCAATTTGGTTTGGGACAGAGAGGGCAATCGCGGCATAGAACTGATGGGTAAAACCGTAGGTATCATGGGCTACGGCAATATGGGCAGAGCCTTTGCCCAAAGATTAGTAGGCTTTGCTTGTAAAGTTTTAGTCTATGATGTTGAGAATGAAAAAATTAAAGATGATTTTGTCCTTAAATCCTCCTTAGCCCAAATCCAAGCAGAAGCAGACATTTTTAGCTTGCATATTCCTCTAACCCCAGAAAATAAGCAAATCTTTACTGCTACTTTTTTTGACAATTTTCAAAAAAATATTTTCCTCATCAATACAGCAAGAGGTGAACTTATTGATTTGCAAGTATTAAAAGAAAAGCTAATTTCAGGAAAAATTAGAGGAGCTTGCTTAGATGTATTAGAAAACGAAAAGTTAGCGACCTTGACCGAAAAGCAGAAAGAAGCTTTTGATGCCCTCAAAGCCATGGATAATGTGCTTTTTACCCCACATGTAGCAGGCTGGACAGCCGAATCTTACATCAGGATTAATGAGGTATTGGTAGAGAAGATAAAGAAAATCTTTCCTGTTACTACCTGTAATAGGTATTTGCCATAAAATCAATATTTTAGGGGCTTGATTATTTTTTATTACTCATGCTTTCCTTCAAAAGCAACTGTTGCCACTTCCACGCCGAAGCCATCATATCCTCAATTGTTAGCTTGGTTTTCCACCCTAACCTCTGCTCGCTTAGCGTAGTATCTGAGTAAATCGCTACTACGTCCCCGGCTCTGCGCTCAGCCAGTTTGTAATTAAGTTTTACTCCACTTACTTTTTCAAAAGCCTTGATGGCTTCTAAAACAGTAACTCCGTTTCCTGTTCCTAAGTTATACACTTCGTAGTTAGCTTGGTTTTTGCCCTCTATCAAGTAATTCATTGCCTTGATATGTGCCTCAGCGATGTCTGTTACGTGTATATAATCGCGGATACAAGAGCCGTCTCTGGTGTCATAGTCATACCCATACACACTCATTTCTGGAATGATACCAGCGGCGGTTTGTGTAATGACAGGCACAAGGTTAGAAGGTTTATTAATAGGATTCTCTCCATTTAGTCCGCTAACATGCGCACCTACGGGGTTAAAATAACGCAAAGCTACCGCTTTGACCTGATTGTTTCTTACAAAATCTTTCATCATTACCTCGCCGATTTGCTTGGTATAGGCATAGGGAGATTCGGCAATACTCAGCGGAGTTTGCTCATTGACAGGGAGTTTACTTACATTCCCATACACAGAACAAGAAGAGGAAAAAATAAAATAATTTACTTGATACTTCTCTACTAATTGCAAGAGATTAAGCAAAGAGTTCAGGTTATTGTGATAATACAGCAAAGGTTTAAAAACAGACTCAGGAACGGATTTTAACGCAGCAAAGTGAATGATGCCTACTAAGTCGGGATTCTCTTTGAAAATCTCCTCGGTTTTTGCCAAATCACAAAGGTCTATCGTGTAGTTTTTTACTCTTTTCCCTGTAATTCTCTCGATTCTATCTAAGGTATCCGAAGTTGAGTTCATCAGATTATCTACTGAAATTACCTCAAAATCAGTTTGTTCTAAGATTTCTATGATTGTATGCGAGCCTATGTAGCCACAGCCTCCTGTAACTAATATTTTATTTTTATTCATGATTCAATTTTTCGTTGTTAAATTTGTATGCTTGCAAGTTAGTCAAAAAAATTATATACATATACTTAAACTCATAAAGTTTGTAAAACTTTACGAGGCTAAGTAATTGATAAGCAGTGGTATGTGCGTAAAGTTAATCAAAAAAAGCATAGATAAAAATGAATAGTAGAGATAAAATTTTAAATGCTATTAAAAAAAACAAGCCCGAATCTGCGCTTTTGCCCGAAGTGAAAACCTTTGAAAAAAAACACATTAATTTAGTAGAGGAGTTTGTAGCGGTCTTGCAAAACATAGGAGGCAAAGTATCAGACACCACAAAAGGCAACTTAGCAAAGGAAATTGCTCATCAATACCCCGATTGTAAGATTGTCTGCTCGCTTGTGCCAGAAGTGGAGGGAAACTTGGACATTGCTCAAATCACGACTCCGCATGACTTGGCTAATGTGGACTTAGCCGTAGTCAAAGGACAATTTGGCGTAGCTGAAAATGGGGCTATTTGGCTTACTGAGCATGACTTAGTGCATAGAGCTATCGCCTTCATTACACAACATTTAGTTATTATTTTGGACAGAAATGAGATAGTAGGCAATATGCACCAAGCCTATCAAAGACTGAATATGAGCGATATAGGCTACGGCGTTTTCTTAGCAGGACCTTCTAAGACTGCGGATATTGAGCAGTCTTTGGTCATAGGGGCGCATGGAGCGAGGAGTTTAACGGTATGTTTGGTATAAATACCTTCAAGACTTAATAAATGAAATTGCTTAAATTTTTTCTTTTCCCTTTTGCTTTTATTTACCAAGCTATTACCCAAATTAGAAACTTATTGTATGATTATCAGATATTTAAGACTAAAATAACAAAAGCTTTTATCGTAAGCATAGGTAATTTGACGGTAGGAGGGACAGGCAAAACGCCTCATGTGGAGTATGTAATAGAAGTTTTATTAGAAAAGTTTGATAACCAAAGTCTTGCTACGCTAAGTCGTGGATATAGACGAAAAACAAAAGGCATTATCATTGCCAACCAACAAATACGGAATCAAGTAATTTCTGCCCGAACTATCGGAGATGAACCGATGCAGATATTCAATAAGTTTGAAAAAAAAATAACTGTTTGCGTGGGAGAAAATAGGGTAGAAGCAGTAGAAGCCATGTTAGCCTACCAGCCCAGCATCCAAGTTATTATTTTAGATGATGCCTACCAGCACCGAGCTATTCATAGAAACATAAATATCTTATTGACAGACTATTACCAAGCTTTTTACCAAGATTTTTTATTACCTATGGGAAGACTAAGAGAAAGTAGGAGAGGGGCAAAAAGGGCTGATGCGGTGATTGTAACAAAGTGTCCAAGCGATATAACACCTGCCCAGAAAGCAAGTATTTCTGCTCAAATAAAAAAGTATATTCGTCCACAAATACCTATCTTTTTCTCTACTTTTGCTTACCAGCCTCCCGTTCCTTTATTTGAATCAGCTCATTCATTATCAGAATTTAAAGAAAGGAGTAAGCTCATTTTATTGACAGGAATAGCCCAAACCTCAGCATTGCGGACTTACTTAGCGACCAAGTATGAAATCATCAAGCATTTTGAGTTTGCTGACCATTTTGCTTATACAACAACTCATCTCAAAGAAATCATTAACTACTATCTCATTGAAAGTCAAAAATATCCTTGCTACATTCTTACCACAGAAAAAGACGGTGTAAAACTCCTATCTTTTCAAGAAATGCTACAAACCTATCCTATTTTCTATCTACCTATCCGAGTGCAGTTCCTACAAGAAGAAGAGCTTTTCAGGAACTTTGTGCTATCAAAGTTCTAAATACTTCACTATCAATTTCGTGTTTGCCTTTATAATTAATGACTTGGGGATGTAAATTTACCGAGTATATTCTTTCAAAAAATGTTTGTTTCATTTCATACGTAATCAGTTCGTCTTCTGTACCGAAAATCAGCGTAAGAGGAGTAGTTTTAAAAACCTCATCTTCTACTACATCTTGTGGAATTTCTCCTGCCCACAGAATCAGTCTATCACATTTGATTTTGCTGTAAGCTACCCAACGACTTGCAGTGGCACAACCTTGTGAAAACGCCAAGATATTAATTTTGACTTTTTGCAAATCAATATCTCGAAGTTCATCTTGGTAAACATGATTCAGATAAGTTACATAATTGGCAATTTCGTTGAGGCGGTCTTCTTTGGTCATCCAGTTTGCTCCTACTCTACCTCCAAAACCTTCTAAGTAAAACTTGTTTAGCCCTTGTGGTGCAATCAAATAGTTGGTTTCATTGTCAATCATATTAAACTTTTTGATAAAAAACTCTGCCAACTGCCCATAGCCGTGTAGCAAAAACCAAACTTGTAAAGTCTTGTCAGTAAGTTCATTAAGAGTATGATACTTCGTATTGATAGGAACAATAATAGACTTTTCCATAAAAAATTGAGGTAGTTATCAAGTTATTCTATTTCTATTGCTTCGAGAATTTCTGCCAACTCATCAAAATCCTTCAACCCTGCGCTGATTTCAGGGCTACCATTTAAGGCGATACCTACAGGCGAAACATAATCCAAAACTTCATGTACATTAGAAGAGTTAATTCCAAAACCAATAAGCAGAGGGTATTCGGCACTAAGTTTTTTTAGTAAGTCCGCAACTTGTTGGTCTATTTGTAGAAAATAACTTTCTATGAGAAAGTAACTTACGCTAAGACGGTAGCTGTCTAAGGCTTCTTTGGCAAAAGCAAGGGTTTCTACATTGTCCACTGAAAAGCGATATAAAAGCGGTGCCCCGCTCCCTACAAACTCCTCGAGCAGATGCGGAGAATTTACTTCCAACATATCCAAAGGATAGTCTGAAAGTGTGATTTCAGGACTGTGGGCAAGTTCGCCTACTATGCTTACTCCTGATAGCCAGCTTGCAATTTCTTGGGCTTTCTTAGCTTCTACAAAATCGGGTTGATGCTTGTTCAGATTAAAACCTATCATTTCTACGCCCATGCCTGCACAGTAGCGTGCATCGCTAAGGTTGGTTACATGATTAATCTTAACAGTGGTTTTTAAAGCCATATTATTGAATTTTAGCTATAAAAAATTTACAACTTACTCAAAGTTTGAAAACTTTTAGCAAGTTATAAAAGCAACTCATTAGTTTTCAGGAAGATATACCAATTTGCTTAATCTATCTTCTGCAAACATTTCATTAGCAATGTCCATGAGTTGAGAGGCAGAGAGAGCCTCTATTTCCTCAAAAATAGTATTTAAAGAGTCTATTTTTCCCAAATCTAACATACTTTTTCCAAGCATAAGCATTAGGCTAAGGTTGCTTTCCTCTGACATTGCTAACTGTCCCATGATTTGTTGCTTAGCACGGTGCAATTGGAGCGTTCCCAAAGGCTCATTTTTTAGCTTTACCAACTCTTTCATAATCAGAGAATTGCATTTTTCTAAATTGCTTTTGTCCGTAGCAAAGTAAATAGAAAAAATACCTGAATCTGTAAAAGCGTGGTAGTTTGCTTCTATGCTATACACTAAGCCATATTTTTCTCGCAAGCTCATATTGAGGCGCGAGTTCATGCCTGAGCCGCCCAAGAGATTGACCAATACGCCAAAGGGCAAGCGTTTATCATCAACGAGTGCATAAGACTCTGTACCAATGATGCAGTGGGCTTGGGTAATTGGCTTATAAAGAGTAAGTTCCTGTTTTTTAAATCCTTCAAATTTTTGCCTATTGTATTGGGCAGACTTTTTGGGTAAGTCCATCAAATATTTTTCTGCCAGATGTATGACCTTAGCCAGAGGCAAAGCACTGACGGAGGAGAAAATAATTCGCTCATTATTTTGATGCTCTTGGACAAACTCTAAGAAATTTTGGCGATTAAAGCTACTAACGCTCACATTTGTACCTAAAATATTCATTCCCAAAGGGTGTTCGGGATAAATAATCTCGTCGAAATGGTCTGCAATTGCATCTGCGGGGTCGTCCAAATACATAGACATTTCTTCTAAAATTACTCCTTTTTCTTTTTGAATTTCCTTTTCAGGAAAAATAGAATGAAAGGTTATATCTGTCAGTAAATCAAGGGCTTTTTCAAAATGCTCTTGTAAGACAGAGGCATGGAAACAAATTTTTTCTTTGGTAGTGTAAGCGTTCAAATCTCCACCGACGGCATCTAAGCGTGTGAGTATATGATATGCTTTTCGCTTTTCAGTGCCTTTGAAAGCCAAATGCTCCCAAAAATGAGCCATGCCCAATTGGTGTGGCTTCTCATCGCGACTTCCTATATCCAAAATAAAGCCACAATGGCTTATCTTTGTGTTGGTTACTTGTTTGTGTATGACCCTAATTCCGTTAGTAAGGGTGTGAATGTCATAGTCGTTCATCTATCACTATCTGCCAAATGCTAATTCTTGTTGCAAAATTAGTATAAAAAAGACAAAATATGACTAAAATCATCTTTGAGGATAGGAAAAGTCATTAAAAAATTATTTATTTCCTACTATTTTTGCTTAATTACAAATGTTCAAACAAATAAGAGAAGGTATTTTTTGTTCAAATACCTAAAAATCAAACCATTAAACTACATAAACGCCATGAGAAAAATACTTGTGCCAATCGATTTCTCCGAGTATTCTAAAAATGCCTTAGAGTATGCTATTGTCCTTGCTAAAAGACTTCATTCCTCTATTACTGTATTTCATAGTTTTTATTTTTCTACTCCTCCTGAGTATGGTACGCTTGCCAACTACATGGCGATGGCGATAGAAGAAGAGCAGAAAAGACACGAAGAGCAGATGGAGGCTCTGCTGATGCTGTATAGAGAACAAGAGTATGATGACAAAGGGGGGAAATTAGTCATAGATAGTATGGTAAAGTTAGGCTTGCCCAAAGAAGACATTGCCGACCTTGTCAAAGAACACAATTTTGACTTGATAGTCATGGGAACGAGAGGAGCAACAGGCTTAGATAGACTTTTATTTGGCTCTATTACAGCCAGTATCGTAGAAGATAGAGACATCAAATGCAGTGTGTTGGCTATCCCCAAAGATGCCAAATGTAGAGGTATCAAGCATATTCTCTATGGCATGGATTACGAGGAGGACGATGTACCCGTGATAGATGAACTTTTAGAGTTTGCAGGGTATTTCGATGCCAAAGTTACCTGTCTGCATGTCAATACAGATGAGGAAATGATAGCCTCTGACAAATTGGAAAAAGAAATCTTGCAAGATACTTATTGGTTTACTCCATACAACAAGGTTCAATTCGAGTTAGTCAGAAGTGAAAGTGTTAAATCGAGTTTGGAACAGTATATCAAAACCCACCAAGTAGATTTAGTGGCGGTAATACCTCGTAAGCGTAGTTTCTTAGAGAGTCTGTTTCACAAGAGCGTAAGCCAAAACTTAGCTACTTATTCAGGTGTGCCTGTGCTGGTAATAAAAAAATAGGCTAACTTTCCAAAAGTTCCGAACTTTTGGAAAGTGATAAAAACAGATAAATTTGTATAGAGGATAGATAAAATGAGTAGCCTGTTGGCGCCTATTGCCTTATTTGTTTATAATCGCCCTTGGCATGTGAGGCAGACTTTGGAAAGTCTGAAAAAGAACCACTTATCAGCGCAATCAATTTTATATATTTTTGCTGATGGAGCAAAATCTGCCGCCGAGCAGAATAGCTTAGACCGCATCGCGGAGGTAAGGAAAATTATCAGACAAGAGCAATGGTGTAAAGAAGTACATATTATCGAGAACGAACAAAACAAAGGATTAGCTAATTCTATTATCGAGGGGGTTTCCCAACTTGTTTCTCAATACGGGAAGGTCATTGTATTAGAAGACGATATGATAACTTCTCCTTTTTTCCTCCAATTCATGAACGAGGCGTTAGATTTTTATGAAAATGAGGAAAGAGTAGCCAGTATTCATGCTTATACTTTTAATGTGGCAAATTTACCTACTACCTTTTTCCTTCGTGACCCCGGCTGTTGGGGTTGGGCTACTTGGGCAAGGGGCTGGAGACTTTTTGAGTATGACGGAAGCAAGTTGATGAAAGAAATTCAAAAGAAAAAACTTATCAAAGAGTTTAATTATGAGAATAGCTATCCTTATTTTTTGATGTTAGAGAAGCAGGTCAAAGGCGCAAACGATTCTTGGGCAATTCGTTGGTATGCTTCTTTATTTTTAAAAAATAAACTTACCTTGTATCCTTGCCAATCTTTGGTCTATAATATTGGCAATGATGCGAGCGGGACTCATGCTACTGGTGATGAAAGCTATTTTGATGTGAAGGTTTCGCAAAAAGCGATTCCCATACAAAAAATACCCATAGAAGCCAATGAAATCGCCTATCAAAAAATAGTCAAATTCTTTCATGCTCATTTTCCTCCACCATCACTTTGGAGAAAATTAAAAAACAAAGTCTTAGCTTGGATAGAGTAAACAAAAAAGCGACCTTACAAGCATTGTCAAATCTTGTGAGGTCGCTAAGATTAGACGTAAAGTTGATTAGTTAATATCTTTATTTTCAGAAAGTTTCTGAATCATGCTTTGAATGTTTTGCTTATTTTGCTCATCTGGATTCAAAGCGAGTGCCTGTTTAGCGTATTTCAGCGCGGTTTTATAATCACCTACTGCGGAGTAGCCCCTTACTAAACCTACCATAGTAGTAACTTGGTTAGGATACTTTTGTGCGTTCATTTTAAAAACTTCTAAGGCTTCCATTCCTCTTTTTTGATTGACTAACTGGCGAGCGTAGTTGTGCAAATCATTCATTTTCCCATACGGCAGAGCTTTTCTCATAGTAGCGTCTGCCTCCGAGGTTCTCCCTAACCGATTTAAAATCATAGCTTTGGTAGAAAGCGTAGTAAAGTTTTCCTCTCCGATAAAAGGCATAGAGATAGAGCCTTCTGCCCAAGTGAGTGCTTCTTCTAAGTTGGTATTATTTTGCAAGCAGTAATTTGCCGCTTGATTCCATGCCTGCCAAGAAAAACCTTTGTCTGATTTCAATTCTTCGCGAATAGACGCTATCACGCCGTTGATAACATCTACCTCTACTTTAAAAGGGATTCTCCATTTTTCCCAAGCTAAGACTATTGTAGCTGAGTTGTCTGTTTGGTCGACAAATTCGTATTGTAAATACTCCTTGCTACTTTCTGTTTTAATCGGCTTAGTGGTAACTCTTAAAGCATCTTTGGCAGGGTCATAAAAGTAACTCCCCCAAGACATATAGTCCTTAGAAAATATTACAATCACCTCATTTTCAGACATGATAGCCATAAAAAGTCCATATTTTCCTGCGGGTAGATTTTTCCCACCTACCTTTACATCAGTAGAAAAAGTAATCACTGTATTTTCGTTTGCCCCAGCGCGCCAAGGAGCCGCCTTGCTGGTGCCAAAGCCTTGGTCTATGAAGCCAAAGTGAGCAATATTTGTCCCCCAGATTTTTCCTTCCCTGCCTTTGACTGCGGGGCGGTCGTAATCTATGGTAATTTTAGTTAGTCCAATATATTCACTTACAGAGGCTTTTTTACTTCCCCCTCCATGGGGCAGAGTGAGTTGGGCAAAAGTGTTATGCACTTGCCCGCAAAGCAAGTAAAATATAGTAAGGCTAAAAGCTACTTTTGGAAAATACCAAACAAAAGAATTATTTTTCATTGATTTTGAGAAATTTAAGTTTTTGAAAAGAAGTGCGAGTAAGTCAAAATATGCTGATAGACTTTGACCATAAAATTACAAATAATCTTGGAAAAAAAGTTATAATAGGCAAGCCTCACTCCTCTAAATAATTAACTTAGTGATGAACTCGTTATAAAAATTTTCCGATGCCATGTTGTAAGGCATAAGTACGGCATCTACTTCATATTTTTGCAAGGCTTTCATATCCCTATCGTGTAGCATGGTCAAGTAAATTTTGCCTGCATAATTTTCTTTTTTTAACTCTTTGATTAATTGAATAGAAAGAGGCAGGTCAGGAATAGTACTAACAATCAGCTTACTATACTTATAGGGAATAGATGCTAAGAACTCAGCGTCTTCCAAATCTCCGTAAAGCACGTTTTTTTCTTTGCTTTGCCATTTTTTTATCACCTGTGGGTCAAAGTCTATGCCTAAGTATCGGATATAAGGGTGTTGGTCTAATTTTTCAGCTATTTTGCTTCCAAAGCGTCCCAAACCGATGATAATTATGTCATAGTAGCCTTCTTGATTTAGTTTTATATCTTCTTTATGCTTAATATTTTTTTTCTCAAAAATGGACAACGCAGGGGCTATAAGGTTATAAATGGGATGGGAGTACAGAATTAAGTAAGTGGAAAGCCCAATAGTTATCAACCCTACTAAAGTTATCAGTCCTACGACTTCCTCAGTAAGATGCCCAATAGATAGCCCTAACCCTGCAAAAATCAAGGAAAATTCACTGATTTGGGCTACGGTAAGTCCTGCCAGAAAAGAAGTACGTTTCCTATAACCCATAAGCCCCATGATAATCAAGACGATGATAGGATTCCCAATAAGCACAAAAACAGAAAAAATCACGGAAGCCGATATCTGTCCTCCAATCGTTGCTAAGTTAAGATTTGACCCTAAGTGAACAAAGAAAAACAACAAGAGAAAATCCCGTAAACTTACCAAACGACTTCCTATGGTTTCTTTAAAATGAGAGGAAGCCAAACTCACTCCGCCCAAAAAAGCCCCTACCTCGGGACTGAAACCTATCAATTTGCTAAAAGAAGCTAAGGCAATAGACCATGCAATAGCAAACAAGGTTAAAAGTTCTTGGGATTGAGCTAAAAACTCGCTTAGCTTAGGAATAATCCATCTCATAGAGGCATAAGTAATACTAAGCAGTGCAACTCCTGCTAATAAAGTTTGCCCTACACTTACCCATAAAGCACCTTCCCCTTTTCTGCTCAAAGCAGAAATTACTATCATTACTAAAATCACCACAATATCCTGCACTATCAGAAAACCAATCGAAATCTGTCCGTGCAAGGCATCTATTTCTTTTTTATCCGATAAAAGTTTAACGATAATAATAGTACTCGAGAAAGTAAGTGCAACAGCAATATAGAAACTGTGCAAACTTGAAAAGCCTAACATCAACCCAATCAGATAGCCAATAATAGAAGTAAAAATCACCTGTCCTAAACCCGTCATCAAGGCAACCTTTCCTGTGGACTTAATAAGGCGAAGGTCGAGTTTTAAACCTACAATAAACAAAAGAATGACAATCCCAATATCTGCAAGCAGGTGTATATTGTCCTTAGATTTGACTATATCAAACCCCGAACTACCTAAAAGTACGCCTAAAAAGATAAAAGTTACAATTAAAGGTTGTTTGAGCAACTGTCCCAAACTTCCTAAAATAGCTGCCGTAACTAAAATCACCGCAAACTCATAAAATGGATTGTTAGCAAGATTAGAAAGCCACTCAATAAAGATGATATAGTTGTTTTTTAGTAATATGATGAAAAAGTACGGGAAATTTACTACAATTTAGCACTTTATTTTTACAATCATTGAGGTGCTATAAAATGAAACACTGCGAGAATGAAATATAGGTCATGGGCAAATATTAACCTGCCAGCCTGCCGCATAATTTGTAATTTTCTATATTTGCCGAGAAGTTTCGCTTTTATTGCCATAGTCAAAAAGGCTAACATACTTATATGCTAAAAAAGCTAATCAAACTATTATTTCGTTTTCTCATTACCATTGCATTTCTTGTTATCCTTGTTGCTTTGGTGCTATTTACTACTACCTCTGACGAGCCGTACCAACAAAGTGAGTATTACAAGGAAACTATTAGCCAACTTTCTCAAATACAATTTGATACCACCAAGAATATGAATACAATTTTGAGAGCGGCTTGGTCAAGGAAAAATATTACTCCTCAAATATTAGCTCCTTTGGCAGGTTACGGCATTGCAAGAGGAAAAACTCAATATGTTCAGGACTCTTTATTTGTCAGTGCAGTGATGGTAGAAAGTAATTCCAAACAAGCAGTTATTCTTTCGTATGACTTACTAATAGCTCCTCCCTTAGTAGTCAATCGCTTGGCTGAGGAGATAGCCCAATTAGGACTAAAAAGAGAAGATATTTTTTTCTCTGCTACCCATACCCACCACGGCGTAGGAGGGTGGGCAAAGGGAGTAGCAGGGTGGTTGATGGCAGGGGAGTATGATGCGCAGATTACTGAAAACATCGTCAAACAAACATTTTTAGCCATCCAAGAGGCACAGAAAAATCTTTTGCCAGCAAGCATTGGCTTTGGGAAAGTCGACGTCCCTGAGTTTGTCAAGAGTCGCCTACATGAGCATCAAGAACGCTTAGATACTTGGGTAAGGTATCTAAAAATCCAGCAAACGTCAGGGAAAACGGCTTGCCTTTTTTCTTATTCTGCCCATGCTACTTGTACCGACGGCTTATTAGAAGTTTTTAGCAGAGATTATGCAGGAGTAGCAGTGGACAGTTTAGAGAAAAATACGCACACACCTATCGACTTAGCAGTTTTTAGTGCAGGAATGGTTGCCAGCCATACGCCTATGGATTTTGGCTTGCACAATCAGGCATGGTCAGCTAAGATAGGCAAAGGTTTGGCAGAAAAGCTACTAAACCAATTTGATAGCATACCCCTGAAAAATACCCTTCCCTTATCTACGCACTTACTGCCTGTAGCATTTGGCACAACTAATCTGAGAGTAAGTAACAACATCAAGTTAGCGGATTGGGCATTTAAGCTTCTTTATCCTGAGTACGATATTTACATATCTATTTTACAAATAGGTGATATACTATGGTTAGGTATGCCCTGCGATTTCTCAGGAGAGTTTATGCCTATCTTAGAGAAAGTAGCCCTTGAAAAGCATAGGAAACTCATCATTACCAGCTTTAATGGGAGCTACATGGGCTATCTTACCCCAGACCAGTACTATACTTTACCGCACTATGAAACCAGAGAAATGAACTGGTTAGGTAAAAAAGGCAGTTATTTTACTGAACTCATTGAGCAAATCATTGCTCAATAAAGCAAGATTTTTTGTTCTCTCTTCTCTCTGCATTTCCTATGGCATTGTATTTGAATTTAATCTCGCAACATCATTACATAAGAAAAGCAAGTAAAATCTTATAAATTTTGCTTGTTATGTTTGAATGTATTGAAAACGTTGAAAATATAGTTTTTTTTGAGTGAAAGCACTAATTATCAAGGCTATTTTTAGGAAATTTAACCATTTTGTTTGTATAAATAAAGAACTCATCTATTTAATTTAATGAGGGAAATATATAAAATGAATTTGGCTTTACTTAAAAACTTAGAAGTATATGTGCAACCCAAAATTTTTTTTTTAGGTATAGATACTTAACTTTGAGCAGATTATAATATGATTTGCAGTATGGCATGGACGAATACGTATTTTTATTTGAATATTTTGTATAAATTCTTTTTCATATCCATTTTGATATTATTCTCGTCGGTATCTTTTGCACAAGAGATTCAAGATGACCCTTATAAGAAGCCACAAATTTGGAAAAAATTGAGGACAAATCCTAACGATTCAACGCTTTGGTCTTTGTATTTGGGCAAGAAATGGTCTGTGATGACTAAGGCGGAGTTAGAAGAAATAGGGATTTGGAAACAAGAACTTTACATACAGTCTATTGCAGAAAAAGAAGCCATCTTAGGCGCAAGGGAGCGAGAAGAAGACCTATTCAAAGAAACCCCTCCTACCAAAGCGGCAGGCACTAACCGTCCTGTAAAAAGCGAGTTGCAAATGAAACAGTTAGCTATCTTAGAAAGCCAAATTATGCAAGAGCGTAGTGATATAGCTCAGCTCAAAAAAAATATTTATGAAAACTTTGTAATTATAGAAGATGCCCTCAGAGAAGAATTTGCTAAGTTTAATGTTACCTATCGCTACTACGACGATGTTCACGCAGACCGCAAATACAATGAAGTCAAATGGATAGAAGAGCAAGAGGCACGCCTTCGCAAACTGAAATTAGAAAAAGTAGCCGAGCTACGAAAGCAAGCAGGGTTGAAGTAAATCAAGGTTGGAAAGTCTTTTTCAATTCGTTCCAAAGCGCCATCTTTTTCTGCTTATTATTTATCAACTCGCTCAAAGTATCAGAAAGCAAAACCTTAGTAGATTGAGTAATCGCTCTTACTTTATTTTTCTCCAAAGAAATGAAAGGCTCAGGCACATCATTAGAAAAAACAAAAATAAACATTCTATCTTGTAGCATGGCAGGCTGAAACGCCGCCACTGACAGTTTCTCCACTTGATGCAAAGGAATATGAATAGCCTTCAAAATATTATTAAGTTGCTCACTCAGAGATTCAGGAAGCGGACTTGCCTCTTCGTGCAAAACTAAAAAGGGCAAAGTGGGCATGGTAGTTACTTCGCCTTGTGCTGAGAGTGTTTTTTCGTCTTTATCAAGAACATAAATAGTTTCTTTGATAAAGACGGGCAAGAAAAATAAATCTTTTTGGGTTTGAGCATCCATAAATACTTTACTAAATAGATTTCAAAGATACAAAATTCCTATCTTTGTAAAAGAATTTTGAAAATATGCATACTATTTTTTATAAGTCTGAAAATCAAGTAGTTTCATCTAATAACATAGAAATACTCCAACACATTCCCCTTAGTTCCGTCATTTGGATAGATTTATTACAACCCTCTACGAGTGAATTAGAGGCTTTGCAGTCTATTTTTCAAATAGAATTTTTGACCAGAGAGGAAGCAGAGGAAATTCAATCTCGCTATTTTGAGTTGGACGGAACTTTTTTTATCAATCTTACTTGCATCTCTCAAAAACAATCCCATGTAGAGCAAGGGATTATTTCTTTTATTTTAAAAGATAGTACGCTTTTTTCCATTCGTCAAGATGCTTTGAGTGTATTTACAGAAATCTCACAAAAAACTTTTCTTAACTCTAAATATTATCAAAATGGCATAGACGTACTGACCTCATTTTTTGAGCATATTATCGAGAACGATGCCGATACCATAGAATATAATGCTCGCCACATTTCTAAGATGAGTAAAAAACTAAGTTTAGAACGTAGCATAGACGAACAGCTGATTATAGACATTGCTAACTTCCAAGAGAGCACTATGCTGATTCGCCAGAATGTGATTGAAAAACAACGAGTTCTTTCTGCTATGCTCAAAAGCAAGTATTTTCAATCATATAACTACGAAGACCTGCGCATTCTTATCAAAGATACGGGTTCTCTCTTAGACCACTCCGCTTTTAGCTTTGAGCGTTTAGAATACTTGCAAAACACCTTTATGGGGCTAATCAACATTGAGCAAAATAAAATTATCAAAATCTTTACTGTCGTTTCTGTAATTTTTATGCCTCCGACCTTAATAGCGAGTATTTATGGAATGAACTTTAAAGTAATGCCTGAGTTAGAATGGATGGGAGGCTACCCGTTTGCCTTAGGTTTAATGGTATTTTCTTCTATTCTTACTCTATTCTTTTTCAAGAAAAAGCAGTGGTTATAATGTTGATAGAGCTTGTGCTAAAAATTTCAAACCTCTGGAAAGCTGAACACTTATTTTAGTTGGCATGGCAAAACTTATGCAGGAAAGTTTTTATATTTGCTGTCACAGAAAAAAAATACGAAAATGAAAATATCTACCACTTTTATAAGCCTATGCATAGTTGCTTTGGCTTTCTATGCCTGCTCGTCCCAAGAAAGCAATGAAAAAACAAGCTCTGCACCTAAGTTTAAACTGCTCCCTGCAGATAAGATAACATTTAATTCGTTTGTAGATTGCAACATGGCAGAGGCATGGATAGGAGATACTTTTAGGATTTTCCCCGGCAAATATGGAGAAGACCCTCTTTGGGGAGATGCTAAAGACCTGAAATTTGCTGATGGAAAAAATGCTGATGAGGTATTCCGAAAAAGTAAAGACGGCTTTTATGACCCTCAAATGCCTCCTAATGCACCTATTGGGGAGGAAGGATTGCACGGAGCAGTCTGGTTCGAGACGGTTTACCAAGACACCAAAGACCCTTCTGGAAAGACGCTTTATGCTGTTTATCACAACGAAAACTATCCCTCTACCTATCCCTACGACTCGCTTACAGGACAGGGCTATAAAAATGAAAAATGGCCGCAAGGTTTATTAGGACCTACCAGCCCTGCGGCAGTTTGTCGCATCGGTATTATGAAATCTACTGATGGTGGCAGAAGTTGGGAAAACAAAGGAATCTTTATAGAAGACCTCAACGAGCGGCTCATTTTAAAGCCTCACAATACCTCTAATACCTTTGCAGGAGGGGTAGGCGACCCCTCTGCTGTTGCAAGTGGCGACTATCTTTATTTGTTTTATGGCGAATATGGCTATCCCGGAGTGTACGAAGAGGCTACTTACAGCAGAGAAAAAGAGTGGGCAGGTCAGTGTATCAGTGTAGCAAGAATTGCCTTAGCAGATTTAGACAATCCACAAGGCAAAGCCAAAAGATGGGACGGTACAGGTTTTAATGCTCCTTTTAACGGCATTGGCAAGCCGATAGCCTCGCTTCAAATCCCAATGGAAGAGGGAGGAGGTCCTGCCTCCTCGCCTACGGGGGGGTTTCATTGGGGACCCTCAGTGAGTTGGAATACCTATCTGAACTGCTGGGTAATGCTCATGGGAAAAGTAGTAGGTCCTTCTTGGCAAGGCAGTCAGGTATATATTTCTTTCAATAAGAACCCTGACTTTTCTAATCCTGCCAATACGCAAGAGTGGACAAAACCCCAGCTACTTTTTGAAAAAGAAGGTTATATCTTGTGGTATCCTTCTCTGCAACCCCTGAACACCCCCGAAGACATCAAAGAAAAATACACTTGCTTACGCTTAGGCAAAAAGGCAAGATTTTTTGTCAAGCGAATCAAGCCGGGCGATGATGAGTATGCTTCAGAGCATATCATAGAATTTGAGAGATAAACAAGCGACAACCTGATGAAGTATGACAAAACTCAGTGTAAATATTAATAAAATTGCCACTTTGCGAAACTCTCGCGGTGGCAATAACCCCAATCTCATTCAAGTTGCCAAAGATTGTGAAAGGTTTGGCGCACAGGGCATTACAGTTCACCCGCGTCCTGATGAAAGACATATCAGATTCGCTGATGTATATGCCCTTAAAGAAATTATTACCACAGAATTTAATATAGAAGGAAATCCCCAACACAGATACATGGATTTGGTTTTGGAAATAAAACCTACGCAAGCTACCTTAGTCCCCGACTCCCTTAATGCACTTACTTCTAATGCAGGGTGGGATACGATTTCTTATCAGAGTTATCTCACCGAAATCATTAGCGAACTCAAACGCAACGGCATACGCACCTCCATCTTTGTTGACCCTGTCAAAGCAATGATAGAAGGAGCGGCAAAAACTGGGACTGACCGCATAGAACTTTACACAGAACGCTATGCCAAAGAATATCCACACAATCCAGTGCAGGCTATTCGTGATTATAAAGAAAGTGCTATCTTGGCGCACGAGTTAGGTTTGGGTATTAATGCAGGACACGATTTAGACCTAAGAAACCTTCATTATTTTTACAAAAATATTCCACATCTTTTGGAAGTTTCCATAGGTCATGCCCTCATTTGTGATGCTCTTTACTACGGCTTAGAAAACACTATCCAGTTGTATTTGAGGCAGTTACAAGGCGATTAGCCCTGTTTTCAAACACCGATAAAATAAAAAAATATTTACTTTTAAAAAGTTGGCGAAATAGATACTAATTTTGCAAAAAACATATTAATAAGTATGCGTGTATATTTGGACAATGCGGCTACTACGCCCTTAGACAAAGAAGTATTAGAAGCAATGCTCCCCTACATGACGGAGCATTTTGGCAATCCCTCCTCTATTCATGGACATGGAAACAAGGTAAGAGCAGGCATAGAGCAGTCGAGGAAAAAAATAGCAACCTTGCTTAATACCTCGCCAGCGGAGATTTTTTTTACTTCTGGGGGCACCGAGTCAGACAATACAGCTATTCGCTGTGCCATAGATACTTATAACCTTACTCATGCGATTACCTCTCCCATAGAGCATCATGCCGTAGAACACACTTTGGCAGATTTAGCCAACAATGGAAAAATCAAACTTTCTTTCGTAAAACTTGATGAAAAAGGGAATGTAGATTTAGACCATTTGAGAGAACTATTGGCTACTCATCCACGTTCTTTGGTTTCTCTCATGCACGCCAACAATGAAATAGGTAATCTACTTGACATAGAAGCCGTAGGCAATCTTTGCGAAGAGTTCAATGCTTATTTCCATTCTGATACTGTGCAAACCGTAGGACATTTTCCTATTAATTTGCAAAAAATCAAAGTCCATAGCATCAACGGAGCCGCACATAAATTTCATGGTCCCAAAGGGATAGGCTTTATTTATATAAAAAATGAAGCAAAAATTTGCCCTCTCATTACAGGAGGTTCGCAGGAGCGCAACATGAGAGGGGGAACAGAAAATGTCTATGGCATCATTGGTCTGGCTAAAGCCTTAGAAATTGCTTGTAGGGAAATGGAAGAGCATAAAAGGCATATCCTAAACCTCAAAGCCTACATGATTGAGCGATTAAAGGATACTTTCCAAGATATTCGCTTTAACGGAGAATCCGCTAATCTGGATAAAAGTTTATACACTGTTTTGAACGTGAGCCTTCCACCTTCGCCAGACAACGATATGCTATTATTCAATTTAGATATTCGCAAAATCTCTGCCTCCGGAGGCAGTGCCTGCTCAAGTGGTTCTGAGGTAGGTTCTCATGTTCTCAAAGCTATCAAGGCAGACCCTAATCGCGCTAATGTGCGTTTTTCTTTTAGCAAATACAATACTAAGGAAGAAATAGACTACGTTATAGAGCAATTGGCAGAAATATATAATTTATCAAGTGTAGAAGCCGTGCCAAGTAGATAAAAGTTAAGTGAGTTGTAAAAAAAAAAATAAAGTTCTATTTTCCTAAGAAAAATAGAACTTTTAGCTTTTAGACGTGAACTTTTCAAAATTTTTAGACTGTTGAAAAGTTGTATAGATTGTATTGCCTTACTTAAACTGTTACTTCTCTCTTTTCTTTGATTCTTGCACCCTTTCCCGACTTGCCTCTGAGGTAGAACAACCTCGCTCTGCGAACATCTCCTCGCTTCAATACTTCTATTTTAGAAATATTAGGAGAAATGATTGGGAAAATTCTTTCTACGCCTATGCCATCAGATACTTTGCGAACTGTAAAAGTTTCACCGTTGCCTGTACCTTTGCGTTGGATAACTACACCTTGAAACTGCTGGATTCTCTCTTTGTTACCTTCAATGATTTTTACATGAACATTGATGGTATCGCCAGCCTTAAACGAAGGAAAAGCGGCTCTCACTTGAGCATATTCCTTCTCTACTAATTTGATTAACTCGCTCATGATATAAGTTAAATTTGGAATATCTTGAAAAAGGACTGCAAATATAGAAATAAATCTTAGCTTTTACTAATTTCTTAATATTTTTATTTTGGGACATGGTTTTTTCAGAAAATAATATTAAATTTGAATGGAATAAACCAAACATCAAATCCACTCCCTTAGCACATTTTCATTTTAACCAACAGAAATGGTTTCATGTAAAAAAATCTTAGAAACTCATGCATGACGAACAGTATTTGAGTACCAAACAAAAAGCCTTGAAAATTAATTTAGATAACCGCATCTACGGCTCTTTTGCCGAGATAGGAGCAGGGCAGGAGGTAGCCGCTATTTTTTTCAAGGCTGGAGGTGCTTCAGGCACAGTAGCTAAAACAATGTCTGCTTACGACATGACTTTTAGCAATGCAATTTACGGAGAAGAGGAAAGCGGAAGATATGTAGTAGAATCACGTCTTTACAAGATGTGTTCTCACGAATACAGGCTATTAGAGGAACGTTTAGGGAGTTCCAGAGGAGACAGTACACTTTTTTTTGCTTTTGCCAATACAGTAGCTACGATTAACTTCAAAAAAACTAACCAAGGACACGGCTGGGTAGGTTTACGATTTCAACTCGCTCCCAAAGCCCCTACTAATGATGCAATTATACACGTCAAACTCTATGACAAAGACGCCGTAGAGCAACAGCAAGCTATGGGCATCATCGGCGTAAATCTAATTTATGCGTGTTTTTACTTGCATCAAAACCCCGAGAAAATGCTAATTTCTTTGATGGATAGCCTTTCAAGGGATAGAGTAGAAATAGATATGTTCCGACTGACAGGGCATGACTTTAGACATGTGGACAATCGTCTCCTTAGCTTGCAGTTGGTAAAAAATGGCTTAGCTGACGCTTCTCTGTTCGGTCCAGATGGTAATGTGTTGCAGGCTTCTGAAATATTTTATAAGAAAGATGTCTTAATTCTTAGAGGGAGATTTAGACCTGTAACCCATGTAAACTTAGATATGCTTAAATGCGGCTATGAGATGTTTAGTCAAGAAAAAGATGTGGACAAAGATAAAATAGTTACCGTAGCCGAACTTACCCTTCACGACCTTAAAGCAGGGAGTGCTGAGATAGACGAGAAAGACTTTTTAGACAGAGTGGATATTCTTTGCTCTATGGGGCAAACCGTAATGATTTCCAATTATCACGAATACCATAACTTAGTAGATTACATGGCAAAGCAAACAAGAAAGAAAATAGGTATTGTGTTGGGAATCTATAATTTGCAAAGCATATTTGACGAAAAATATTATACAAACCTGCATGGAGGCATCTTAGAATCATTTAGCAAACTTTTTGCTCAAAATGTAAAACTCTACGTCTATCCTTTCTTTTTAAAAGAACTCAATACTTTTTACTGCTGTAAGAACTTCCGTTTATCTGAAAAACTGCATCATTTGTTTCAGTTCTTACTTTTTAATGATAAAATCCAAGACATTACCACCAATGATGTGAATATTTCGCACATTATTTCTGATAATGTATTAGCAATGATTAAGTCAGGACAAGATGGCTGGGAGAAGATGGTACCTAAGATAGTAGAAGAAAAAATCAAAGAAAACTGCCTTTTTGGCTATCCTTGTGAACCTGCAAGAAAAGCAGAAATAGATAAGAAAATACAGCAAATTTCACATTGGGGAGATACTATGCTCTCAGAGCCAGCACAGTAAAAACTTTACTATTGAAATTGTAACAAAAAACAACACTACATTGTCTTCTGTGAAAATTAACGTTTATAAGGTTTCAAACCTTATAAACGTTTGCGTACCATTTTGTTTTAAGTATAAAAACCATAAATAGCAAACAAAATCTTAAAAAAAGCATATTTTTGCATCAAAATATCACAAACCTATGCTTATTAAGTCCGCCAAATTTCTTATCAGCGCCACAGATTATAAAAAGTGTCCTAAGCAACCCCTTCCTGAGTACGCCTTCATAGGTAGGTCAAATGTGGGTAAATCCTCTCTTATCAATATGCTAACCAATCATTCTCATTTAGCAAAAACATCAGGTAAACCCGGAAAAACACAAACTATCAATCACTTCCTTGTCAATGAAAATTGGTATCTGGTCGACTTGCCGGGGTACGGCTATGCCAAAACAAGCAAAGCTAAAAAAGTAGAATTAGGCACTATCATTGAAACGTACCTCAAATTTCGCCAAAACTTGACTTGTGTATTTGTGTTGGTTGATATTCGCCATGAAGCACTTTACAATGACTTACAGTTCATGGAATGGCTTGGAGAAAATGAAATCCCTTTTATTATTATCTTTACCAAAGCAGACAAACTTTCTCCTAATCAGATTCATATTGCAGTAGAAAAGTACAAAAACACCTTGCTTGAAACTTGGGAGGAACTACCCTTGTATTTTATTACTTCCTCCGAAACCAAGCAAGGGCGAGAGGAAGTGCTAAACTTCATAGAGCAGACAAATGACATCCTTACAAAAAAGTGATACAAAGCAAAACGGGTATTTGATTAAAAATTCTATCTTTGCAATAAAAATATTATGTGATTGATATACTAAAAAATACAAATGACTTGTAATTAATTACTTAACCATCTTATTAGTACGAAATGACTTTAAAAGACATTGCTTCGGTAGCAGGAAAATCAGGATTATACAGAGTATTAAAACCTTCCAGAACGGGACTTTTATTGGAAGCTATTGATGAAAAAAAATCGAAATTAATAGCCAATGCCCAACAGAGGGTATCTATTTTAAAAGAAGTTTCTATTTACGCCACCAACGCAGAAGGTTCTGTGCCTTTGAATGAAGTGTTTTTAAAAATCCAAGAAAAGTATGGGGCTAAAGTAGAAATAGACACCTCCAATACTAAAACCTTACTTGCTTTTATTGCAGAGATAGTCCCAGACTATGACACAGAAAAAGTTTATCCTTCCGATGTCAAAAAGTTGATTACTTGGTATAATATTTTATCTCAATACTACCCCGAGGTATTTACCGCCAGCGAAGAGCAGGCAGGTGAAGAAGAAAAAGTGTTAGATACATAAACAGCTAATCAAATTTTGACATAAACCCTACAGACCTGTCATAAGCGCAATACTTTTTTATCGTCTTCCTGTATCATTATACTCAATCGGAATTGGCTTTGATTGGAAAATTGACGTTTATAAGGTTTCAAACCTTATAAACGTTTGCAAACCATTTTGTTTCAAATACAACTTTCATACGCCACCTTATCAAATTTGTAAAACTTTATGAGGAAGTTGTTTAGGATTTATTTTTTTTATTGATTCTTCGTATAAAAATGACCGTAAAGGATAAGATAAGTAAATTTAGCCATGTATCTACTCTGGTTTCATAACGTATGATTAAA
>Ga0272446_1000545_pt1 | contig 58718 bp, 49 predicted proteins | sample YNPCB0061_FD_194587 | JGI IMG/M metagenome (GOLD analysis project Ga0272446, IMG submission 194587) | Hot spring microbial mat communities from Yellowstone National Park, WY, United States - YNP-CB-006-1 | ecosystem: Environmental > Aquatic > Thermal springs > Hot (42-90C) > Sediment | place... | reverse complement strand
CTTACCTATGAGAAGGGAAAGCGGGCAAACGCAAACCCTTCTCCGTTTGCGGCTCTGTGCGGCCTCCCGTTGGTCGGCCCCGAGCTGCTCGATAAATGTGGAGTTGACAAACCATCATAGGAGGAGGCAACCACGTGATGATGACCCGATTGGGCGCCTTGTTGGCGCTGAACGCGATTGTCATTTTTGGTCAGCAGCTAGGCCAGCCCGGCTCGAAGCTCGACAGGTTCTCCCTGCAAGATCTGGATGGCGCGCCCGTAACCATGGAAACGGCGGGCAAATTCACCGCGCTGGTTTTCATCGCCACCCAGTGCCCCATCTCGAACGACTACAACGAGCGGATGCAGGCCCTGGTGAACGACTACCAGGCGCGGGGCATCACCTTTGTATTCGTGAACGCCAACGATACCGAACCGGCCCCGGAGGTGAGGAAGCACATGCAGGACAACCGCTTCACCTTCCCGGTCTACAAAGATCTTCACAACAAGCTGGCCGACCTGCTCCACGCTCAAGTCACCCCCGAGGTATTCCTGTTCGACAAGACCGGCACGGTGGTCTACCACGGGGCCATCGACGACTCCCGCAACGCCGCGAAGATCACCAAGCGGCCTCTGCGCGACGCCTTCGAGGCCGTCCTCGCCGGCAAGGAAGTGCCCGTCAAGGAGCACAAGGCGTTTGGCTGCACGATCAAGCGCGCGAAAAAGATCTCCTAATGGGGGCGCGGTGGTGTTTGATCGCGCTGCTGAGTGCTGTACCCGGGCTCGCCGCCGCCGGAATGCCGCCAGTGGACGAGGCCGGGTACGCGAAAACGATTGCGGCGCAGCGCGGCAAGGTCGTTCTCGTCAACTTCTGGGCCACTTGGTGCGCTCCGTGCCGCAAGGAAATGCCCGGGCTGGCGGCGATCGCCAAAAAATTCTCGAGCCGCGGCATGGTCCTGGTCACCATCAGCGCCGACGAACCGGAGGATGCCCCCGCCGCCGCAGCGTTCCTGGAGCAAAGCGGCGTCCGCGGCCCGTCCTACCTTAAGCGCACGCGCGACGACGACGCGTTTATTCGCGCCCTCGATCCGGCCTGGAGCGGCGCACTCCCGGCCACCTTTCTTTACGACCGCAAGGGGCGAAAGGTACGCTCCTTCTTTGGCGAGGCGGAACTGCGCGAAATCGAGGCGGCAGTCGTGAAACTGCTCTGACGAACGTCGGCGCAAAATCAGGCCGACGCACTCGCGCCACGATTGGCCGCCGTTCCGGAGACCAGAAAACGCCGTTTCACTCGCCGGGTTCCGGGCCGCAGACGCGCACGCGCACCTGCGTTTCCGTTTCCACCGGCGTAGAGCCGTCTGCCTGGGGCGCGAAGCGCCACTGCCGCACCGCCTCCTCCGCGGGGCGGATGGCGGTCGGGTGCGCGCCATCCAGCAGCGCAAACCGCACCGTGCCGTCCGGCCGGAGGATGAGCCGGAAGCCCACCTCGAAGCCCTCCGGCGGCGCCGCCGCGCGCGCGGCCGCCGGACACGCCGCGCGCACGGCGAAGCTGGGTTCCGGCGCGTTCGCGCCGGTTCGCCGCACCCGGCGGAGCGGCGCCGGCACGCGGGGCGGCTGCTGCCGCGACCAGTATTGCTGAAAGGCATCCTGGTAAACCGCTACGGCGTGGGAACCCGGATCGAGCCTTTCGGCCCGCTGGAACCACGACCAAGCCACCGGTACGCCCCACGGCGAAGGCTGCGCTTTTCCCTGCTCCGCCAAGTGGAGCCACCATGCTGCCTCGGCCAGCAACCGGGCGTCGCCCGAGCTGTCCAGCTTCCGCCTGGCGGCGCCGGCGAACCGCGATTGCGCCACCCTAGGGTCAAATCCGGAAGGAGCCTCCCACGGCGAGCGCGCCGTCACGCCGAGCAGCGCGTCTACGTACAGCCGCGCTTGCAAGCGCGTGACCTCCCCGTCCGCCCAGGCCCATGTCCACCAACGCCCGCCGGGAGGCGGGGGAGCATCCAGACCATCCGGCCCCAGCCGGGCGCGCGCCTGCTTTCGCACCCGTTCGAGCAACGCTTCCGCGCGCTCGGGTTTGGTCCGCAGCAGGTGCTCGGCGGCCCGCAGCAGGACGGCCGGATTGTCCGGATTCCGCCGGACTTGCGCTTCCCACGCTGCGGCCGCTGCCGCGAAGGCGGGGTCGTGCTCGTCGATCCGCAAGGATCGGGTATCGCTCAACCGTAGATCGGGTTGATTACGGATGGTCCAGAGGATGTGCTCCACCCGGCGTCCCGCGCGCAGGTCGCGATAGTGCAACGTGTACCAGGCGAGCAGCTTGCGCCGGGCATCTTCAGCCTCGGCGGGATGGCTTTGTAATATCCGTTCGAGGTGAGAGGCCTCTTGCCAGTCGCGCACGCCCGGTTCGCCGAGGACCGGCGCGGGCGACCGCCAGGGGATCAAGAGCAGGACCAGCGCAGCACGCATCGATTGTACAGACGCCGCTTTGCGCCTCGCTGTTCCCGGCCTGCCGCAGCCAGATTTACGCTAGCGCTTGAAATACCAAAGCCAGAAGTACTGCGAGCCCGCCCCGTGCCGGTACCGGTTCTCGAAACCGCACCGCTCGGCCATCTCGATGGCGTCCCGCTCGGAGAACGGCACGCCCAACCAGGTGTCGTCCGGGCTGGTTTGGATGGTGGTGTCCCCTTGGACTTGAAACTTGAACAGCCCGCCCCGGCGCAGGTGCTGGGCAGTCTCACGGACATAATTCTCGATGACGTCCCGGCTGGGAATGTGCTGGAACACGATCATCGAAAAGGCGAAATCCACCTCGATGTTCCCCAGGACCTCGAGATCCACGCCGTTATTCTGGAAAAGCTGCACGTTGGGCAGATCGGCCAGCGCCTGCCGCGCCTGCCGGATCATCTCCCCGCTCACGTCGACCGCGAAGACCGTCCCAAATAGCCTGCCCAGCGCCCGCGTGATCCGGCCCGCGCCGCAGCCGATCTCGAGCACGCGCATCTGTTTGGGATCCTTGCCTTGACAGATGTTGATCATGTCGGTAAGGATCTCTTCCTTCACGGTTTGTTCGCCCGAACGGAAGAACTCCTCGTCTGTCCAGACCTGCTTTTCGGTATTGACGTAATGGCGGGCGTTCTCGCGGGCGCGTTCATCCCAGTCCTGCCGCATCCGCTCGAGGGTTTTGCGAAGATCCGTTTCAGACATGCCGCGGGTTATGTTATAAGTTAAGAAGAAGCGTGGGCGGCTAGCTCAGTTGGGAGAGCACGGCGTTCGCAACGCCGGGGTCGTGGGTTCGAATCCCATGCCGTCCACCATCCCCTCCTTTGGATTCGCTTCCATTTTGGCAGATTGGCGCAGCTTTGTCTGGCTGCGGGTTGCGCCCCGTGGGCGCCGTCCTTCAGTAGCCTAGCTTTGCCCGCTGGAAGTAGTCCATCATCACCAGCACGAACAGCAGCAGAAGCCAGAAGAAGCCCCCCGCGACGAACAGCCGCGCCAGTTTATTGGCCCACCGCACGTGCATAAAGATCATGACCACCGCGACCGCTTTCGCCACCGCGATCAACATCGCCACCAGCGTGTTGAAGATCCCCAAGTCCACCCAGGAGACCACCACGGTGAGGACGGTCATCGCCATTAGGAAAGCAAAAACCCCGAGATAGGCCTTGACCGGGACGATGTGGTGGGTTTCGCCAGAACCGTTGGGTGCCGACATCAGTGTTGCGCGCCTCCTCCAGGAGTCAAATGGCCGCCGAGCAGGTAGAGCAGCGGGAACAGGAAAATCCAAATGATGTCAACGAAGTGCCAGTACAGCCCGAAGTTCTCGACCGGGGTGTAGTAATCGGAGGTGTACTTGCCCTTCATCGCCGCCAGCAGCAGGGGAATCATCACGCCGATGCCCACCACCATGTGGGCGGCGTGCAAACCCGTCATGCCGAAATAAAGCGAGAAGAACAACTGTGCGTTCTCGACGCCGGGAAACGAGAAGTTCGGCCCGGGAACGTGGTGATGCTCGAATTTGTCGGCGTACTCGATGGTTTTCACGCCCAGGAAGGTCGCGCCCAGCAGCATCGTCAGCAACAGGTAGGTGACGATCTTTTTCCGTTGGCCCAGTTGCGCCGAGTGTACCGCCATGGCCATCGTCAGCGAACTGCAAATCAGCACGGCGGTGTTGAACGCCCCGAGCGGGATATTCAGGGTGTGGCTGGCGGCGACGAAGGCGTCGTAATAGTAATGGCGATAGCAGATATACGCAGTGAAGAAGCCGCCGAAGAACATGACTTCCGTAATCAGGAACAGCCACATCCCCAGAGTGGCGGCGTCCCGTTGCTGCTCGGCGGTGTCGAAATGGTGAAGGACGGCGGCGGGATTCGCCGCCGTCACACTATGCGTGGACAACTTCCTTCTCCTTCTCGGGGGCGTAGGCGTACGCAGGTTCGTGCACTTCGGGGGTATGGTCGAAGTTGAACGTGGGCGGCGGCGAAGGGGCTTGCTCCCATTCCAGTCCCTTGGCGTTCCAGGGATTCGCCGGCGCCTTCTCGCCTTTGAACAGCGAATAGATCAGGTAAGTCGCCGGGAACAGGTAGCCGATGGCCAGCACCGTGGCTCCCGCGGTGGAGAGCACGTTCAGCACCTGGAACTCCTCCGGATAGGCATGGTAGCGCCGCGGCATGCCCAAATATCCCAGAATGAACTGGGGAAAGAACGTGAGGTTGAACCCAATAAAGACCAGCACCGCGGACAGGCGCGCCAGCGGTTCGTAGTACATGCGGCCAGTCATCTTCGGCCACCAGAAGTGCAAACCGCCCAGAAACGCCATGATCGCGCCCCCGACCATCACGTAGTGGAAATGGGCGACCACGAAGTAGGTGTCGTGCATGTGCACGTCCAGTCCCATCGAGGAGAGAAACAGTCCCGTCAACCCGCCCACCGTAAACAGGCCAATGAAGCCGTACGCGTACAGCATGGGCGTCAGGAACGCGTTGGAGCCCCGAAAGAGTGTCGCCGTCCAGTTGAACACCTTGATGGCCGAGGGAACGGCCACCAGGAAGCTCAAGAAAGAGAACACCAGCCCGGCATACCAGCTTTGGCTGGCGACGAACATGTGGTGACCCCACACCAGGAAACCGATGACCGCGATCGCGACGCTGGAAATGGCCACTACTTCATAGCCAAAAATCTTCTTGCGCGACATGGCCGCGATCAGTTCGCTCTGCACGCCCATACCGGGCAATATCATAATGTAGACCGCAGGGTGAGAGTAAAACCAGAACAGGTGCTGGAAGAGCACCGGATCACCGCCCAGCGCCGGGTCGAAGAAACCGATCCGCAGCCCGCGCTCCAGCGCCACCAGCAGGATGGTCACCGCCACCACCGGCGTGGCCAGAATCATAATCAGGCTCGTGGCGTAATGCGCCCACACGAACAGCGGCAGGCGGAACCAAGTCAGCCCCGGCGCCCGCATGCGGTGAATCGTGACGATGAAGTTCAGCCCCGTGAGAATCGACGAGAACCCGGAGACGAACACGCCTAGCGCAGTCAACATGACGTACGTGTTGGAGTACGTGCTGCTGTAGGGCGTGTAGAACGTCCAACCGGTGTCGACGCCGCCCAGCGCCATCGCGCTCAAAGTCAGGATGCCGCCGACCAGGTAAATGTACCAGCTCAGCAGGTTGATGCGCGGAAACGCCAGGTCCCGCGCGCCGATCATTAGCGGAATAAGAAAATTGCCCAGCGTCGCCGGAATCGACGGAATTAAAAAGAAGAAGATCATCACCACCCCGTGCATGGTGAAGATCTTGTTGTAATTCTCCGGCTGGAACACGTCTCCGTTGGGAGTCAGCAGTTCCAGGCGAATCAACCCGGCCAGGATCCCACCGAGCAGAAACATCAGCGAAATCGAGATCAGATACAGGATCCCGATCCGCTTGTGGTCGGTGGTCAACAGCCAAGACTTGATGCTGAAGTCCGAAGTCAAATAATTTGGCTTCGCCTCGGGAATCGTCGACGATACCGTGCTCATAATCCCTTCCCCTGTGCGATGGCGGCAGCCGCCGCGGTGCGGCTGGCAGGCGTGGCGGGCTTGGCGGCCGGCGCCTTCTGGGTCTTGCCAATCGATTTCAGATACTCGATCAACTGGAGCAGTTGGTCTTCGCTGACCAAGCCCTGGAACACCGGCATGATGCCCTGATAGCCGGCTACCAGCTTGGCTTGCGGATTCAGGATGGATTCACGCAAGTACTCTTCGTCGGCCAGCACTTTGCCGCCGCGCTCGAGTTCCACCATTTCCCCGGCCACGCCCACCAGCGACGGGCCGCGCCCCTTGCCATCCGTGCGATGGCAGTTCGCGCACCCCAGCTCGTTGAACAACTTCTCCCCGCGCTGCGCCAGGGTCCCCTCCCCGGAGTCCCCTTGCAGCCACTTCTGGTAGTCCTCGGGCTGCATGACATACACCCAGCCAATCATCCCGGAGTGCTTGGTGCCGCAATACTCCGTGCAAAACAGGTGATACTTGCCGACCTTGGTCGGCCGGAACCAGGTAGTAGTGTAGCGGCCCGGCAGCACGTCCATCTTGGTCCGGAAGGCCGGCACAAAGAAGCTGTGAATGACGTCTTCCGAAGTCATCTTCAGCTTGATGGCCTGCCCGACCGGAATGTGCAGTTCATTGATCTCGCGTTTGCCGTTGCGGTGCTGGATCTTCCACATCCACTGTTTGCCGGTGGCGTACATTTCGATGGCGTCCTCCGGCGGCGTCACGATCGTGAAAAAGATCTTGGCGCTCCAGCCGAACATAACCATGCCGATCAGGAATGGAATGGCGGTCCAGATGATCTCCAGCGGCACGCTGCCGAGGATCGCCTTGGGCCGGTCCTGGTCGGATTTGCGCCGATACTTGACGGCCATGAACACTACCAGGCCAAACACCAGCAGCGAGAAGAAGGCCGTCACCGCCACCATGAAGAAATAGAAGGCGTCCACCTCGCCTGAGACCGAGGACGCCGAGGGAGGAAGGAAAGGTATGGAGCCCATGGGAATTATGCCGTCTTCTGCGCCGGGCTGCGGCGCGCGCTTAGGAAAATGAACGAAAAGAGGGCCACCAGCGTGAGCACCCCTAACAAACGGATGATATTCAAGGCCGCCGCGCTGTATTTGCCGGTGGCCGGGTCGTAGTGGTAGCAAAACAGCAGGAACTGATCGACGGGCGAACCGATTTTGCCCTGCGATGCTTCCACCAGCGCCAATCGCATATGGCGGGGCTCGTATTCGACGCCATAGAGATACCGCGACAGCTTCCCGTCGGGCGTCGCCACCATCACTCCGCTCGCGTGGGCAAACTGCTTGGATTCCGGTATGTATTTATAGCGAAAACCCAGCGCATCCATCAGCGTCTTGATATTGGCTTCGTCCCCCGTCAGGAAGTGCCAGCCCCGTTCCGCACCTTTCCGCCCGAAGCGCGTCAGGTAGGTGTTCTTTTTCTTCCTGGCCAACGCGGGGCCTTCGGCCGGGTCGAAGCTCACCGCAATCACGTCGAAATCTTCGCCGGACACAAACGTCACTGCCTTCAAGCTGCTCACCAGCCCGTTCAGAATCTGCGTGCACAGCATCGGGCACTCGTAGTAGACCGGGGCGATCACTACCGGACGAACGCCGAAGTACCGGCGCAAGGTCACCGTGGCGCCGTTCTCATCGCGGAATTCGAGATCCAACGGCAGGGCGGCGTTCAGCCGCTGCTCGATGCCGATGCCCTCCAGTTGCTGATCCTTCATGGTCGAAGGACGCCCCACGGGCTCGCGGAAGAAGTTGGAAGGGGGGCGCTGCGCCACCATGGCGCCCGCGCCCACCGCCAGGAGAGCCGACAGCCGCCACAGGGTCATCGCGCGCTGCCCCCTGGCGTCTTGACCGGTGGAACCGCCGCCGGAGCCCAGACCGGCAGTTGCCCCTCTTTCGCCACCAGATCCAGGGCCCGCTGCACCGGAATCTGGATCATGCGCTTCTCGCCGTCCACCCACTTATACTCCGAAGCCTTCCTTTGCTCGGCGGCCAGGAATGCCTTCAGGTCCGGGCGCGGGGTACCTTGCAAGTTTGGCGCCGGCGGCATCTTCATCGGGTTCTCGGCCGCCATCGGGCGCGCCGCCGGACTCTTCACTTCCTCGCGGTGGGTCAGGAACTGGAGCAGGAACCACATCCCGAACATCGACGCCAGCGTCACCGCGGAAATCCAGATGCCGAACCGCGAAATGGAGATGACGTTGATGTCGGAAGCTTCGTGCGCCCCGTGTTCCCCGCGTACGACGTGCGATTCGAAATTAGTGTCCGCCACTGTGCAAAGCCTCCTCGAGCATGGGATCCCCGACCGGCAGCAAGGGCCGCTGCTTCAACTGGCCCAGGAACGCCCACATCCACAGCCCGCCGATCGCCAGCGGCGTGGCTGCGTCCAGCCAATGCAGGTGAATGCCGCGTTCATAGAAACTCGGCATGACCAGCCAATAGACGTTTACGAGCTGCATGAAAATCAGCCAGCCCGCCACTTTGCTCACCTTGCCCGGCGTCCGCTTCAGATTCCGCGACAACAATAGGAAAAAGGGCACAAAGAAATGCAGGACCATAATGGCGATGCTGACGTACTGCCAGCCGCCGGTGGTGCGCTTCAGATACCACGTGGTCTCTTCCGGCAGGTTGCCCGACCAGATGATCAGGAACTGCGAGAAGTTGAAATACGCAAACAGATTGACGAAGGCAAACATCAGCTTGCCCAAGTCATGCAGGTGAACCGAGCGGACGGCTTCCGCCATCGGCCGCTGCCGCATCAGCCACACCAGCACCATGATGGCGAAAGCGAACGTGCTCACGCCCTGGCAGCCAAGGAGCAGAATGCCGAAGATCGTCGAGAACCAGTGCGGGTCCAGCGACATGATCAGGTCGATCGAAAAGAAGGTGACGGTAAGCCCGTAAAGCAGGATCCCCGGCCCGCTGATCCGCTGGAGCCTGGTGTAATACGGTTCGGCTCCGTGTTCATCCTGCTGGGCCGAGAGGCGGCTGATGCGGTACGACAGAAACAGGCAAATGAGAAAGTACCCGGCCACCCGCGCGAAGAAAAACGGCACGTTGAGATACGCGGATTTCTCGTGGATCAGGTGGTCCTTCTCGGCCACCTCGTGCGGCGCCCAGGGGAAGATCTGGAACACGCCCAGCGCAATGGGAAGAAACAGGATGAGCAGCAGCGGGAAGGTCCGCGACCCGGCCTCCAGGATCCGGCGGATCATGATGCCCCACGCGCCGCCCGTCAGGTGGTTCAACATGGTCAAGGCCAGCGAGCCCATCGCCAAGCCGAACACAAAGACGTAGGCGTACAAGTAGGATTGAAAGAACCGTTGCGGATCGGCGAAGTAGCCGGCGGCGGCGGCCGCCAGTCCGATCAGGCCGGCGGCCAGCCAGCGCGACCGGGTGCGGTCCATATCGCCGAGCAGTTCGGCGGGGGTGTTATAAGACATGGCGCTCATTGGGCAGCTCCCGTGGTGGCGGCGGGGACCACTGGCTTGGCGGGCGGCGGTCCCAGGCGGTTCCGTTCCTCCGCTGGCGCGTCGGTTTCCGGCGCGTAGCGGCTCCGCTGCAACACGCGAATGTAGGCCACAATGGCCCAGCGATCCTGCGGGTCCTGAATCTGCGCCGAGTAGTCATACATGGCGCCAAAGCCGTTGGTGATCACGTCGTAGAAGTAGCCGACCGGCGCCTCGCGCAGCCGGTCGATGTGGTAGGACGGCGGATGCTTGGCGCCGCGGCTCGGGATCATCCCGTTGCCATCGCCGGTCTGGCCGTGACAAGGCGAGCAGTAAATGTTGTAGCGCTGCTGCCCGCGTTCCAGCAGCGCGGCGGTCACCGGCAAGGGAAATTCCTTCACCATCTGCTCGCCGTCTTTGCCTTGATAGAACTTCGCATCCTGCCGGAGGAAGCCGCGCGGCACGGCGCCTTCAGGCAGCGGGCGGGAGGCGCGCCGGTCCTCGAAAAACCTGCTCTCTTCCTGCGCCTCGTACCGGGGCTGATCGTGCATATCCTGCCGGCAGCCGGTTACCGCCAGCCACACCAGCGGCGCCGCCATCAGCCAGCGGGAACGGCGGGGGGATTCAGTTTTCAACTTCGGCTACCTCCCGAGGTTCCAGGGAAGCCAGAAAACGGAGCGTGTCCTGGCGGTCAAACAGGGGGTCCTGCGCTTCGATGCACAGGAAGAACCGGTCGCGCGACGCGGTCGCGAAATGTGGCGAGTTGAACAGCGGATGATAAGGCTGCGGCAACCCGTTCATCATGAGCATGCCGAACACCGCCGCGAAGGAAGCAAACAGCACCGCCAGCTCGAAGGTGATCGGGATAAAGGAAGGCCAGCTCAAATCCGGACGGCCGCCGACGTTCATCGGATAGTAAATGGTCGACGCCCAAGCCTGTAAGCCGAAACCCGCGCAGATACCGGCCAGCGCGCCGCACAGCACGGCCAGCGGCACCCGGTTGGTGTGGTGCGGAATCGCCTCCCAGGCCTCTTCCACCGGATAGGGAGAATACGCATCCAGCTTGCGGTAACCTGCGGCGTAAGCCTGGCGAGTCGCCCGCACCAGATCGTTCGGATTGTCGAATTCGGCCAGCAGGCCGTAAAGACCCGGTCCGGCGCTAGACCCCGTGCTGTGCATCGCTTGGTCCATTACTTATGCACCCCCGCCACTTTGGCCTGCGGGATGATCGTCCGCATCTCAAAGATCGAAATCATCGGCAATACCCGGATGAACAGGAAGAACAGCGTCAGGAACAGGCCGAGGGTGCCGGCGTAAGTCATCCAGTCCCAAATCGTCGGCCAGTACATGCCCCACGAGGAGGGCAGAAAATCGCGGTGCAGGCTGGTCACCACGATGATGAAGCGCTCCAGCCACATGCCGATGTTGATGACGATCGACATGATGAACAGAATCGGAATGCTGGTGCGCGCCTTCTTCCACCAGAAGATCTGCGGGGCGATGCCGTTGCAGAAGATCAGCGCCCAATAAAACGGCGCGTAGGGACCCATCTGCCGGTTGATCATCATGTAACGCTCGTACTCGTTGCCGCTGTACCAGGCGATGAAGATCTCCATCAGATATCCATAGAAGACAATCCAGCCGGTGGCGAGCATCACCTTGGCCATGTTCTCCAGGTGCTTGATCGTGATGAAGTCGTGCAAACCGTAGATCGCCCGGATCGGGATCGACAGGGTGACCACCATCGCGAATCCGGAGAAGATGGCGCCCGCGACGAAATACGGCGGGAAGATGGTGGCATGCCAGCCCGGGATTACGGACACGGCAAAGTCAAAGCTCACGATGGTGTGTACGGAGAGCACCAGGGGAGTCGCCAGGCCCGCCAACAGCAGAGACGCCGTTTCGTAGCGGTGCCAATGCACCGCCGACCCCCGCCAGCCGAGCGAAAGAATCCCGTAGACGATCTTCTGAAACTTCGCCGACGCCCGGTCGCGCAGCGTCGCCAAATCCGGAATCAGTCCGACATACCAGAACAGCAACGACACCGTGCCGTACGTGGACACCGCGAACACGTCCCACATCAGCGGACTGCGGAACTGCGGCATCAGCGCCATGGTGTTCGGGTAAGGGAAGAGCCAGTAAGCCGCCAGCCAGGGCCGGCCGGTGTGAATCACGGGAAAGATCGCGGCGCACGCCACGGCGAATAATGTCATGGCTTCGGCAAAGCGGTTGATCGAAGTCCGCCAGCGCTGCTTCAGCAGCAGCAGGATGGCCGAGATCAGCGTCCCGGCGTGGCCGATGCCGATCCACCAGACAAAGTTGATGATCGCGAAACCCCAGCCGACCGGAATATTGATACCCCAGATGCCGGTGCCCTTGAACAAGAGATAGCCGACCGCCAGGCCCAGCCCGCTGAGGAGAGTGAGACCGATCAGCAACCCCAGCCACCAGGACGCCGGCGAAGGTTCGTGCAATACGATCGAGGCGATCTTGTCCGTGATGGTGGCGAACGTATGGCCGGGGCCGATAACCGCGGCCCGCTCCCGTTCGGCCAGCGATAGTTCTTTCACGGTTGATGTGTTCTCCATGCCGCTTCCCGCTTATCCGTGACTCTTGGATTCGTGCCCGCCCGCCGGCGCCAGGGCCGGATGCGGATTGCGCAGCGAGGCCAGGTAGGTGGTCCTCGGCCTCGTATTCAGTTCGCCCAGCAGGCTGTAGTTGAGCTGTTCCTGTTTCAGCTTGGCCACCTTGCTGTTGGGGTCGTTCAAATTTCCAAAGTGAATCGCCTGCGTCGGACAGGTCTGCTGGCAGGCCGTCAGCACCTCGCCGTCCTTGATTTCGCGATCGGCGCGCTTGGCCTCGATGCGCGCCTGATTGATACGCTGGACGCAGTAGGTGCACTTTTCCATCACGCCGCGGCTGCGGACGCTGACATCCGGGTTCCGCTGCATCTTCGAGATCTCGGTTTCAAAATCCGCGTACAGCAGGAAGTTGAAGCGCCGAACCTTGTACGGGCAGTTGTTCGAGCAGTAGCGGGTGCCCACGCAGCGGTTGTACACCATGTCGTTCAGGCCTTCGGCCGAGTGCACCGTGGCGGCTACCGGGCAGACCACCTCACAGGGCGCGTTTTCGCAATGCATGCACAGCACCGGCTGCGAATGCACCGCGGGATTGTCGAGGTCCCCCTCGAAATACCGGTCCACGCGAATCCAGTGCATCTCGCGCTGAGCCAGCACCTGCTCTTTGCCCACCACCGGAATATTGTTTTCCGCCTGGCAGGCGACCACGCAGGCGTTGCAGCCGTTGCAGGAACTCAGATCGACGGCCATACCCCAGGCGTAGCCTTCGTACTTGCGTTCCGGATAGAGCGTGATCTCCGGCGGGAACTCGTGCGCCATCGCTTTGGCGAACGCGGGATCTTTCTCATACTGCGCCACCGTGCCGGCCCGCACCGGGTGCCGGCCTTCCATTTTCCAGTGGCTTTGCGTGCAGGCCAGCTCCGTGCGGCCGCCCGTCTTGCGGATTTCGAGATTTTCGCCGGACCACAGTCTCGCCGAAGCGCGCAACAGATAGGCGTTGAAGCCCGCCTGGTTGCCCACCCGGCCGGCGCGGGTGCGGCCGTAGCCCAGGTGCACCGTGACGGACCGGTTGGCGTGTCCAGGCAGGATCCAGACCGGCGCCTTCACCGCGCGTCCCTCCGCACGCAATTCCACGACGTCGCCGGACTGCACGTTCAGCTCGCGCGCCGTCTCGACGCTCACCAGCGCCACATTTTCCCACGTTAGCTTAGTCAGCGGCTTGGGCAATTCCTGAAGCCAGCCGTTGTTGGCGAAGCGCCCGTCGTAGACGGTCGGGTCGGGTCGCAGATTCAGCTCCATCTCCGGCGGCAGCGACGGGCGGAGCCCGGCCGCCCACCCGGGCTTCAGCGCGACGCTGACCGCCGGCGGCGCGGAGGCGGGCGCCACTCCATCGTGAACCGTCTTCCGCCACCACGCCTCGAAATCCCCGCTGATCTGAGCCTGCCAGTGGGCGCGGACCACTTCATACGCCGGCTGTTCCGGCGCAGCTCCGAAGAACGTCATCAAGTCGATCGCGGACTTGCCGCGATACAACGGCTGCACGAGCGGCTGCTGAATGGTCAGGGCGCCGTTAAAGGCCCGAATATCTCCCCAAGCCTCCAGGTAGTGCGCCTCGGGCACCTGCCAGTGGCACAGCGAAGAAGTTTCGTCGTCGTAGTAGCAAAGGGCGATGCGCAGCTTCGCCTTCTTCATCGCGGCGGCGAAATCCAAATCCGCGGGAGCGTTGTACACCGGATTGCCGCCCAGGATCAACAGGGTTTCGACCTTGCCGCTGTTCAGATCGGCCACCAGTTCCTTGAGCGACGCCACCTGATCCACCGGCATCGTTTCGACCGGGTCGGAGTAAAGCACGGTCGTACCGACATTGCCGAGCGCGGCGTTGATGGCGTGCGCCAGCGCGTGAGTTTCCGGCGGCTGCTGCTCGCCCGCCACTACCAGGCTGGTTCCCTTGTGCGCCGCAAGGTCGGCCGCCAGAACCTTGATCGCGGCTTCCGGCACGCCCTGGAAGGCGCCGCCGGCCAGCCCACCCACATCCACGCCCAGTGCCTGCGCCAGCGCGGCGGCGAAATTCGGTATTTCGGCGGCGCGCATGGGCCAGCGATGATCGGCCATGGTCCCTGTGCCGGAGGGGCAGCTTTCCACGGCGTAGAGCCGGTTCATCTTGCCGCCGTTGTCGTACACGCGGCGGCGCGAGGCGAAGTTGCGGGCGTAGCGCACGTTTCCCGGACCGCTGGTAAGGAAATCCGCATCCAGTGTCAGAATGACGTCGGCGTTATCCACCTTGTAGTACGTGTGGACCGGTTTACCGAAAGCCAGTTCGGCGCCCGCCCGCGCGCTGTGCGCCCCCGCCGGTTCCCACTGGTGCCATTTGGCGTTCGGGAAGTCCGCCAGAAACCGTCGTAGCTGCGCGCCGAGCGTCGGCGAACCGACGGTTTCGGTCAGGATCCGCAGGCCGGCGCCCTTGTTCAGCTTGGCCGCCGCCACCACCTTGGTCATTTCCTGCGAGAACTGGTTCCAGGTGGCTACTTCGCCATAGTGCAGCAGGGTATTGAGCCGGTCGGGATCATAAAGCTGCAAAACCGAAGCTTGCGTCCATGCGTCGGCGCCGCCCAGACTCCCGGGATGCTCCGGATTGCCCTCCAGCTTGGTCGGGCGACCCTGATGACTCTCCGCCAGCACACCGACACCCACGCCACTCAACGGCATGGCCGTGGCGAAATAGAGGCTCTTGCCGGGGATCGTCTCCTCCGGCTGGCGGACGTAGGGCAGGATTTTTTCATCGGGCTGACGCGTGCAGGCCGTCACGCCCGCCAATGCGAGCGATGCGCCCATTAGCTTCAGGAACCGCCGCCGCCCCGGCTCGTCATCCACCCATTCGGAAGCCTGGCGGGGGAACTCGCGGAACAGCATTTCCTTGAATTCTCGCGTTTCCGCCAACTCCTCCAAGCTCTGCCAGAAGCGCGGGCCGCGCGCCGTGGCCAACTTCTCCCGAATCGTTTTCAGGTCCAGGCCAGAGGTTCGGATCTGATAAAGTTCGTTCACGTCTACCCTCTTCGGGAGGCGCCACTGCGGGCCTCCCGCTTGCCAATCCTTGACCGATCCCCCGCCCTCCTACCGATGGCAGGTGGAACAACTGGTCAGGTTCTCGGTCTTGGCGACTTTGTACTCCGCGACTAATTGCTTTCCCAATTCAAGCTGGTTGGATGGCGGCACATAGTCCATGCGGAAGACATCTTCCCGCTTGCGGATATAGCGCTCCGGCTGGCGATGGCAGTCCAGGCACCACTCCATGGTCAATGGGGAGTGTTGCGCCATCAGCGCCATCCGGTCGACCTGGCCATGACAGGTCTGGCAACCCACGCCTTTATTGATGTGGATGCTGTGGTTGAAATACACATAGTCTGGCAAATCGTGGACCCGCGTCCACGCAATCGATTCGTTGGTGCGGAAGCTGGCCCGTACCGGCTCCAGCGTCGGGCTATCGTTCCACACCATGGAATGACAGTTCATGCACGTCTTGGTAGGCGGGACATTCGCGCTGCTGGAAATCTCCACGGAATTGTGGCAGTACCGGCAGTCGAGGCCCATGCCCCCGACGTGGTGGGCGTGGCTGAAGGGGACAGGCTGGTCGCGGTTGACGTTTTGTTGGGTAGCGTAAGAGGACCGGCTAATGGTCAATATCAACGTTAACGCCAGACCGGCGAACAACACTCCCCCGACGATGCTCGCCCTGGAGTAGATATTCGCGCTTCGGTGAAAGATCTGCGGCATGGATTTCGTTCGGCCTAGACTACTCTCCTTCCCCAAGGGCCGGCGGGTGGTCGCCGACTCCTCAACAATTCAACATGCAGGGGTAAGCAATTATTTAAACATGTCCGAAGGGGAGGAAACAAGTCCTGTTCGTCCGATATGGAAGATGCCGCACCTACGGCCGGAGGATGCAAGAATCCGCGCGCCGCGGGCTGCGGGCCGCAAGGCGTTGAAAAAACAACCTTCCGGCCAGCACTTTCCCCCGGGCGACTAGGAGGATTCCCTCTACGGCCGGGGCGCTTGGCTGCTCTACAATGGAGCGTCAAACCGGGAGAGACACAATTGGCCGACGGGCGAATCCTCACGTTTTACTCCTACACCGGCGGGACTGGCCGAACCATGGCGCTGGCGAACGTCGCCACGCTGCTGGCGCGGCAAAGCGCGGTGCTGATGATCGACTGGAACCTGGAAGCGCCCGCTTTGCACCGCTACTTTCCGGAGGCCGCCGCCGGCCAGGCGCCGGGTCTGCTCGACCTGTTTGAATCCCTGGCGGCGAACCCGGACACGGACCCTGCCCCCTTCGTCCAACAGACCCGCTGGAACCACCTCTCCCTGTTGCCGGCTGGCCGCTTTGACGAATCCTACGCCGCCCGGGTGGCCGGCTTTGATTGGCGAGCTCTGGACGAGCGGCACCCCGGCTTGATCCAGCAGTTGGCAGCGTGGTGGCGGGGCCGCTACCGTTATGTGCTGATCGATTCTCGAAGCGGCGTCAACGAGATGAGCGGCATGTGCGCCATGATGCTTCCCGATCAGTTGGTCATGCTGTTTACGCCCGCCGAGGCCAGTCTGGACGGGGCCATCCGCGTCGCGCGCCTGGCGCATGGCTACCGTCACGCCGAGGACCCCGCGCGCCCCTTCGTGATTCTGCCGCTTCCCTCCCGCGGAGACGCCGCGGAAGCGGCGCTCGGCGCCCGGTGGCGTTTTGGACCCGATCCGGCCGGTTACCAGGAGCGGTGGGAGGGGGTGTTCCGGGAGCTGTTTGGATTGCCCGCGTGTCACTTGCACGACTACTTCAGCGCCTGCGCCCTGCCGCATCAGCCGCGCTATTGCTTTGGCGAAGAAATCGCAGCGGCCACGGAAGCCGAATCGCACCCCACACCCCTGGGGCGCGCATACGCGGAACTGGCCCGCCGGATCGCGTCGGCCGCGCCGGCTTGGGCCGACGCCGGCGAAGCCTCCGGCTGCGTCGAAGTGGACGGAGAGTGGCTCGCGCTGCGGGAGGCGGAAGCGCGGCTGCTGGCCCGCATTCCGCAGTGCATGGCGCAGCGCGACAACGACCGCCTCGCCCGCACCTTGCAGCAACTCGCCGGTCTGGAAGCGCGCGCCGGCCACGCCGCCGAGGCCCGGGCTTATTTTCAACAGGCGCTTGCCCTCCTGCGGACCCTGGGCGCGCCGGACTATATGGCCTCGCTCCTCGAGGATCTAGGCCGCTTTGAGCTGGCCCAGAACCGGGCGGAGGAAGCCTGGCGCTGCCTCAGCGAAGCGCTTACACTGGCTGGCGAAACCCTCCCGCCTATCCAGCGCGCCCGCCTGCTGGTGGTGTTGGCGGACGCCGAGAGAGCCTTGCCGCGCTTGGATGCAGCGCGCTCGCATTACCAGGAGGCGCTCGCTCTCTACGAGGCGGACTCAGACCGCCTCGGAACTGCCCTGGTTTGCGAGCGGCTGGCGGCGCTTGACGGCCCCTGCGACCCCGAGCGGGCCGAAACCGAGTTGCGCCGCGCCGCCGGCATTTTCGAGTTGGAACGGGAAACCGGCCGGCTGGCCGCTTGCCTGCGCGCCCTCGGCGACCTGCAACGGCGCCACGGGCGATTCGAGGAGGCCGGCCGCGAGTACCGCCGTGCGCTGGAAATGCTGCATGGCAATGGCTTCGCCGGCGAGCGCGCCCGGACCCTGTTGGGGCTCGCCCGCATGGGCCGCAGCCAGAGCAACCCTGCCGAAGCCGAGGCGCGCTACCGCGAGGCGCTCGCGCTGTTCGCCGCCCGCGACGAGCAGAGCGGCGTCGCCGCGGCCCGGGAGGGATTGGCGGAATTAGCGGTTCGCCGCGGCGACCTCGAGGCCGCGGTGCGCGAATACGAACAAGCGCTCGCCGCCGCCTCCCTCGCCAACGATCCCCGAAGAGTAGCCAGCGTCTCGCTCGGCCTGGCCGAGGCCGCCCGGCGCCGCGGAGACGTGGACGCCGCGCGCCGCCTCTTTACCCAAGCGCTCGACACCTACCGCAGTCTGTATCACAGCATCGGCCAAGCCAACGCGCTGCTCGGCCTGGCCGAACTGGACCGCCAGGCCGGCGCCGCCGCCCAGGCCCGCGACCGCATCTGCCAGGCCCTACAAATCTACCGGCAACTGCGGGCTCGCGCGGGCGAAGCCCACGCGCTGAAGGGCCTCGGCGACCTCGAAGCCTCCGCCGGCGCTCCCGGACTGGCGCGCGAACTCTACCTGGAAGCCGCCGCCGCCTACCAAGCGCAGCGAAACGAACCGCGCCTGGCCGATGTGTACCAGAGACTGGGCGACCTCGAGCGCGGCCGGCGCCGCTTCACCGCCGCCTCCGATTGGTACGCCCGCGCCCGGGAACTCTACGCCAAAAACGGCCTGCCGGCCGGACTCGCCTATACCTGCACCGAACTGGCTCGCGTCTCGCATGCGCTGTGCGATTTCGCGGCCTCCATCGCCTACCTCAGCGAGGCCGAGGCCGCCGCCTCCCGCAGCCCGTCGCCGAACGTCCTCGGCTACGTCTGGTCGGTGCGAGAGAAACTGCGGGCCGGCCAGCTCTGATCCCTTCTGGCCGCCGCTTTGGCAGAGCGGCGTTAATTCCCTTTCGGCAGTTCCGCCACGCGGAGGTTCTTGAAGTCCAAGTTGGTCGTCGGGTCGTGGGCCTGGAGACTGAACACGCCCGGCAGCGTGACCGCCTCCTTGCGCGCATTGGTTCCTTCCGGCCGCGTGTCTTCCCAATCCGCCGTCGGGTAGCCGTTGACCCACGTCGCCAGGTGGCGTCCCCGCGCCAGCACCGTCATCGTGAAAAACTCGCCGTCGTTGGGCACGACGCGCCGTGCGGGCTGGTAATGATACAGCCCGCCGGTGCCGAAATCGTGAGGCTGCGTCCGGTCGTTGTTCTTGAATTCGTTGCGGATTTGCGCCTCATAGCCCGACCAGAAAGTCTTCGGCAAGCCCCGGAAAAAGACGCCGCTGTTGGGGTGGTGATCCGGGCTCTGCGGGTTCGTCCGGATGTCGAGTTGCAGAACGAAGTCCTGAAACGCACGTTCGCTCTCCAGTTGCCCGGGGCCTTTTTCGACATGGATTCTGCCGTTGGTCACGGTCCACACGGGCTTCTCCTTCGGTTTGGGCGCGTCCACTTCTAGCCAGCCCTTCAGGTTCTTGCCGTTAAACAACGGCTGGAGGCCCAGCGGCCGCAGTTTGAGGTTGCGAAACTGGACCGGCTTCTCTTTATTGATCTGGAGGCCGATATGGCCAACGCGGCTCTTGTTATCCCGGCCGTAGAGCACCGTTTCGCCGTCCAGCTTGACCAGAAAATGATTCCCCTGCACCTCAACCTCATAGCTCATCCACTGGTTGTCTTTGATCTTCACCGGTTTCTTTGCCTTCAGATGGTTGACCAGGGACCCGGTGTGAAAACCGGCGGGCTGGTGGTCAAAAATCTGGAGTTCGTAGCCGGTTTCATGGGGGGCGCCCTGCCTGGCGGAGCGCAGGAAGATGCCGCTGTTGCCGTCGGCGGCAGTGCGAAACTCGGCTTTCAGGACGAAGTCGGCGAATTCGCTGTTGGTGCGCAACCAGCCTGCGGCGCTGCCGTCGGCCGCCAGCGCGCCGTCGGCTACTTTCCAGACGGCGCCGCCTTCCGCGGTCCAGCCGAACGTGGTTTCTCCGTCGAACAGGAGAATCCAGCCGTCGGCCACTTCCTGCGGAGTGAGGCGATTGGGCTGGGCCAGCACGAGGCCCGCGGACAAGAGAAGAACAGACAGGGTTCGCATGGGGAGAATCCATCATAACGCGAGGCGGTCGAGCGCGCGCCGCACTTGCTCCAACACCCGGTCGGGCTCGGGCACGTCTACCTTGATCACCTGCGCGCGGCGGCCGCTGGGCCGCCAGCGCTGAAACATCCGCTCGCAGGGAAAGCCGGCGAAGATGCTCACCAGCGGCACGCCCGCCGCGGCCGCGACATGTTGTCCGGCCGAATCGTAACCTACGTAAAGATCACTCGCCATGATCGCGGCGGCGAACGGGGCAAAGGCCCCGTCGAACACCGTAATGCGGTTCCGGTGGCCCGCGCCGGTCAGCGCGCGCTCGACGCGCTCGGCCTCCTCGCCGCCCGCGCCTTTGTCGATCAGGACGTGGAAACCTCGCGCAAGCAACAGGCGGAGCAGGTCGGTTTCAAAGCCGCCCGGCACGCGTTTGGCCGGGTTCTCGCCAACGCCCAAACTCACCGTGCAGACCTTCCCCGCCGGCCGGGCCGCGGCCGCAGCCGGCCGCAGGTAGGCGGCGCCCTTGACGCCGAGCGTCTGTTCGCACCAGCGGGAAGCCAGCGCCCCGAGCGTCTCGGCGCCGCCGCCGCCGAACGACCGGCTGTCAAACAGCAGGTAGCGCTCTTCCTCGCAAACCGGCAGCAAGCCGAGTTGCGTCAGCCGCGAGTCCGGGTCCAGCACCAGGGCTTCCGGCGGAAGTTTCCGGCGCAGCTCTTCGGCCGGCTGAAGGCGTTCATCCAACGTGCCGGCGCGCGGGTAGGCAATCTCGAGGAGCCCGACGCGCTCGTCGCCCGCGAACAGTTCCCATGCCTTACGGCTGCCGGCCAGCCGCAGGACCGCGCCCGGAAAGCGCCGCCTGGCCGCGTCCAGCACCCGGCTGGTGATGGCGACATCCGCGCCCAGGGTGACCCGCGACAGCACCACCACCTCGGGCGGCTCGGGCCCCGCGTAACGCCGGACCGCCCGCACCCGCGCGTAGCGGGCCACCAACGCCTGCGGGTCCAGGCCGTGGCCGCGCCGCGCCAGCAGGGCCGCCATCAGCCGCGCGTAGCGGTCTACCCCCTCCGGCTCGAAGCGGTCCGCCAAACCCTCGACGACCACGCGGAAAAACTCCCGGGAGCCCTCCGGCGTCTCCATCGCCGCGACCCACCCCGGGTCCGGCTCTTCGCCCCGCAGGCAACTCTCCAGCAGCCCCTGCGCCAGTTCGTTACGCGAAGTACTTGGCAACGAGCGGCCCCAGTTTCTTCACCGTTTCCGCCGGAACCATGCGCCGGTCCGTGATGATGGCGTGGGCCAGGGCGGCGCCGCACTTGCACGCGCGCGCCTCCGGCATGCGGGCCACCGCCTCGGCCACCAGCCGGGCGGCGTTCTCGGCGTTCTTCGTTAAATTCGCGAGGATGTCGTTCACGGTCACCGCGTCATGGTCTTCGTGCCAACAGTCGTAATCGGTGACCATGGCCACGGTGACGTAGCAGATCTCCGCCTCGCGCGCCAGTTTGGCCTCCTGGAGATTGGTCATCCCGATCACGTCCATGCCCCACGAGCGGTAGACGTTCGATTCCGCCTTGGTGGAAAAGGCCGGGCCCTCCATGCAGAGGTAAACGCCGCCCAGCTTGCCCGTGACGCCCACCGCCGGGCAGCAGTCGGCGATCAGCCGGGAAAGCTGCGGACACACCGGGTCGGCGAAGCTAATGTGCGCCACCAGACCTTCGCCGAAAAACGTCGAGACCCGGCCACGGGTCCGGTCGAAGAACTGGTCCGGAATGATGAACTCGAGGGGATGGTGTTCCTCCTTAAGCGAGCCCACCGCGCTCAGACTGATGATGCGCTCGACCCCCAGCGTCTTCAGCGCGTAGATGTTGGCGCGGAAGTTCAGCTCGGAAGGCGAAATTCGGTGGCCCCGGCCGTGGCGGGCCAGGAACACCACCCGCTTGCCGGCCAGCGTGCCCGCCAGGATGGCGTCCGAAGGCCGGCCCCAGGGGGTCTCCACCACAAGCTGCTCGTGCGCTTCAAAACCGGGCATGGAGTAAAGCCCGCTTCCACCAATGACGCCGATCGGTGCGTTCAACCGTGTTTCTCCTTTTTTTGGGTGTGGACGCGCGCGAGGGCGTCCGCCAGTTCCGCAATGCCCGTGCCGTCGGAGGCGATGGTCCGGAAGACGGAGGCGTGTTCGACCGAGGCGCGGATTTCCTCCTCGAGCTGGCCGGCGCCGGGACGGTCTGCTTTATTGACCACGAACAGATCGCCGATCTCCATAATGCCGGCTTTCAGGGTTTGGATCTCGTCGCCCATGCCCGGCACCAGCAGCACGGCGGTGACATCGGCCAGGCGCGCCACGTCCACCTCCGACTGGCCTACCCCGACGGTTTCCACCAGGACCCAGTCACGGCCGGTGTCGCGCAGCAAGCGTGCGGTGTCGGCGGCGGCGGGCGCCAGTCCGCCATGCGTGCCCCGAGTCGCCATCGAGCGAATGAACACGCCCCGGTCCAAGCACAGGTCCTGCATGCGAATGCGGTCACCGAGCACCGCGCCCCCGGTCCGTTCACTGGACGGGTCGATGGCCAGGATGCCGACGGTCTGATTCCGCGACCGGAATTCTTTGGCCAGGCGGCCGATCAGCGTGCTCTTGCCCGCGCCAGGCGCGCCCGTAATCCCCACCACGCACCCGCCGCCGCGCGGCAGGCGGCTGAGGGCCTCCAGCGCCGCGGCGTCGCGGTCCTCCAGCGCCGTGATCGCCTTCGCCACCGCGCGGCGATCTCCGCTTCCCAACCAGTCCAGCCACGCTTGCGCCGTCACGGTTCTTCAGACAATCTCTTCACGGGCCGCGTCCCACCACACCGGACGCTGCTGGTGGTAGCTCTCCACCGCCATCCGGCAGGCGATCGAGACGCGGTAACCGGTCTCGAACGGGCAATTCGGCGCCGCGCCCCCGCGGATGCCATCCAGAAAATTCCGCAGGTGCGCCGCCGGCGGCGTCCGCTCCAGGCCCGCCAGTTCGTGCGCCTGCGGCCGGTTGACTTTTTGCGGGTAGTAGCGGATCTGCTGTCCTTTCGACAACGTGCCATCGGTGCCCAGCACGTCTTCGGAAACGCCCAGGTGATTGTTGCCGAACCCCGAGGTCCACGAGAACATCAGCCCGCCCGCGTACTCGAGCGTGACCTGCATCGTGTCGGGCACTTCCCGTCCGTCCTGCCACACGAGCACCCCGCCGGTCATGCTCGCGCGCGCGGGAATCTCCAGGTCCAGCACTCTCGTCCAGAAGCAAAGCTGCTGGCTCATGTTCTCGAACACGTTGCCGCCCGAGTAATCCCAGTAGAGCCGCCAGTTGACGAACCGGTGCGGGTCGAACTCGCGCGCCGGGGCGCCGCCCAGGAACTGCTCCCACCGGATGTTGTCCGGCGTCATGTCCGGATAGACGGGCCGCGACCACTGCGGCTTGCCGTGCGGCGTGTTGCGGAACATCCGCGCGACAATCGCCGACACCTTGCCCAGGTTCTCCGCAGTGGCGAACTTTCGCGCATCCTCCATCAGTCCGGACGAACAGCCCTGATGGCCGATCTGCACCGTCAGCTTGCCCGCCGCGTTCCGGTACGCCGCCCGCATTTGTTTCGCCTGGTCCACCGTGAAGGCCATGGTTTTTTCCAGGTAAACGTGTTTGCCCGCTTCCAACGCAGCGATGAAATGCTCCGCGTGCAGGTGCTGCGGCGTCGCGATCAGCACCGCATCAATGGCCGCGTCGTCGAGCAGCGAGCGGAAGTCCGCATGCACCTTGGCCGCAGGCGCAACCTTGGCCGCTTCCTCGCTCCGGCGCGAGTAGACGTCCGCAATTCCCGCGATTTCCGTGTGCGGACAACTCATCGCCTCGCGGAGCAGGACCATGCCGCGCTCCCCCGCGCCGATGACCCCCAGGCGGATGCGTTCGTTGGCGCCTAACACATGGGGCGACGCCAGCGTGCCGGCCAAACCGGACGCGACCCCTCCGAGAAACTTGCGCCGCGACTGCATGCTGGATGAAAACTTCGCGCTTTGCGCGTAAGCTCCTATGCTAACACCGCGCCCGGCGGCCCGCCGGACCCACCGTGCTACGCTCGAAGCATGTTGCGGCGCATCGCTGTCATCGTGCTCGACAGCGTCGGTGTCGGCGCCATGCCCGACGCTGCCGCCTACGGGGACGCGGGCAGCGACACTTTGGGCAACCTCGCCCGCCGGCGGCCGCTGCGCCTGGCCAATCTGGCCCGTTGGGGTCTCGGAAATCTGAAACCCTTGCCCGGCATCGAACCCGCCCCGCGCCCGCTGGCCGCCTTCGGCCGCTGCGCCCTGGCTTCTCCCGGCAAGGACACCACCACCGGGCATTGGGAAATGGCGGGCATTCATTTGGACCGGCCGTTTCCCTTGTATCCCCAGGGCTTTCCGCGCGAAATCATGGAACCCTTCGAACAGGCCATTGGGCGGGGCGTGCTGGGCAACAAACCCGCCTCCGGCACCGAAATCATCCGCGAATTGGGAGAGGAACACCTGCGCACCGGGCGTCCCATCGTCTACACCTCGGCCGACAGCGTGTTTCAGATCGCCGCACATGAAGAGGTGATCCCGGTCCCGGAACTTTACCGGATGTGCGAGATCGCGCGCACTCTGCTGACCGGACCGCACCAAGTCGGCCGCGTGATCGCGCGCCCGTTCACCGGTTCGGCCGGCCGGTTCGTCCGCACCGCAAACCGGCACGACTACGCCGTGCCGCCCCCGCCGGGCATGCTGCTTGATCGCCTGGCCGAATGCGGCATCCCCGTGACCGGCGTCGGCAAGATCGCCGACGTCTTCTTAGGTCGGGGCGTCACCCTGTCTCTGTCCACGAAGAACAACGCCGAGGGCATGACGCGCACCCTGGAGGCGCTCGACCGCACTCCCCATGGTTTGGTATGGGTGAACCTGGTGGATTTCGACCAGCTTTACGGCCACCGGAACGACGTGGAAGGCTATGCCCGGGCGCTCGAAGAATTCGACGACTGGCTGCCTTGCTTGGAAGCGTGTCTGCGGCCGGAGGACCTGGTCATCCTGACGGCGGATCACGGTTGCGACCCGACGACCCCCTCCACCGACCACAGCCGCGAGTACACTCCGCTCTTGGCGTATGGACCTGCCACGCGCGCCGCCGACCTGGACACCCGCGGCTCGCTGGCCGACATCGGCCAAACCGTCGCCCAGAATTTTCAAACGAAAATTGCGAAAGGAGCCAGCTTTTTACCGGAAATCCTATGAGAACTCCCGTCATGGCGGGCAATTGGAAGATGTACAAGACTCCCGCCGAAACCACTGCTTTCTTCGAGAAGTTCCTGCCCCTGGCCGGTTCGGCGGCCCACTGCGAGATCGTGATCTGCGCCCCGTTCACCAACCTGGCGGCGGCCGTGGCCGCCACCCGGGGCAGCCGCGTCCAGGTGGGCGCGCAGAACTGCTACTGGCTGAAGGAAGGCGCCTACACGGGCGAGGTTTCCGCGCCGATGCTGAAGGCCAGCGGCTGTTCGCACGTTATCGTCGGCCACAGCGAACGCCGGCAGTTCTTTGGCGAGACGGATGAAACGGTGCTCAAGCGCACCCGCGCGGCGCTGGAAGCCGGCCTGACTCCTATCGTCTGCGTTGGGGAGATGCTGGCCGAGCGCGAAGCCGGCCAGACGGAAGCCGTGCTGACTGGCCAGTTCCAGGGCGGCATTGCGCCGCTCACCGCCGACGAATTCAGCCGGATAGTGATCGCCTATGAGCCCGTCTGGGCGATTGGCACCGGCCGCACCGCCACGCCGGAGATCGCCGCCGACGCCCATCGTGTCCTCCGCGCGCTGGTGGAGGGCAAGTTTGGCCCCGAGGCGGCGCGCGCCGTCCGCATCCTGTACGGCGGTAGCGTAAAGCCAGACAATATCAAAGGACTGATGGCGCAGCCGGAAATCGACGGCGCCTTGGTGGGCGGGGCCAGTCTCGACCCGGCTTCGTTCGCCTCCATCGTCCATTTCTGATTCAGGGCGTGGCTTGCCGGGACGGGTGTACGTTGCGCAGCGTGACGTTCCTGCTGTGTATCGGGTGGATGGCCGGCGCGGCGGCGGCGCAGCGCGCGGATTCTCGCCGGGCCGCCCGGCTGGTCGAGGCCGGCCAAAAGCTCGAGGCCACCGGAGACGCCGTCTCGGCGCTGGCCCGCTATAGCGAGGCGGTGCAGGCAGACCCGGCCTACGCCCCTGCCTGGGCCCAGCGCGGCCGCCTGTATGCGCAACAGAACGATTGCCACCGCGCGGTGGACGATCTCACTCGCGCCCTTGAATTGCGGCCCGAGGACGCCTCCACCCTCGCCGCCCGGGCCGAATGCTATCTGACCCTCCGGCTCCCCGGCAAAGCGGTGGAAGACTTCGCGGCCAGCATCCGGCTCAAGTTCGAGCGCCCGGAGAGCTACCTGGGGCGCGGTAAAGCCTACCGGCAACTCGGCGAAAACCAACTCGCCATCGAAGATTTCACGCGGGCGATCAAGCTCCGTCTGGACCGCCCGGAAGGCTATCGCGAGCGGGGCCTGACTTACGCCGCGCTCGGGCGCTACCAGGACGCGGTCGACGACTTCGATTCCTGGATCCGCCTCGCGCCCGACGCGGCGGAGGCCTATCTTGAGCGCGGATTCGCCTACGGCCAGATGGGCCGTTTCGACCGCGGCGTCCCCGACCTGACCCGAGCCTTGGAATTGAATCCGAACTTCGCCCGCGCGTACGTCCTGCGCGGGGAAGCCTACCGGCTGGTGGGACGGCTCGAAGAGGCCGTGGCGGATTTCACGGCGGCGCTCAAGCTGGATCCGGCAAACCCCGCCGCGTACCTGGCGCGCGCTTCCGTGTATGTCCAGCAGAAGAAGTACGCCGAATCGCTCGCCGACCGCAATGAGGCCGTGCGCCTCCTGCCTGATTCCGCGGAAGTCTATCTGGCTCGCGGCGGATCGTATCACTTCCTGGGCCGCCACGAAGAAGGCCTGGCCGACCGCAGCAAAGCCATTGAACTGAATCCGAAGAACGCCGACGCCTGGTTCGCGCGCGGGAGCGCGTATTTTCTGTTAGGCGACTTTGCGCAAGCGGCGTTCGACCTTCAGCGCGCCGTGGATCTGCATCCTGGTCACGCGGAAGCCGGGCGCGTTCTCGAACGGGCCAAGGCGGCGCTGGAAGAACAACAGAAGGCCGCGGCTGCCGCCGCCCCGCCGCGCCCGGACGAAGGCCTGCCCCAGCCCGCTGCGCCGCCCCCGCCTCCCGCGCCCCGCGCGGAAAGCGCCGCCGCGCCTGCCGCCCCTCGGCCACCGCCCGCCGAACCGGTCCGTCCCCGGCGCCAGGCGGGACTCTCCGCCGAACAGTGGCATGCGCGCGGCCGGCAACTGCTCCAGTCCGGAAAGCTCCGCGAAGCGATCGCCGCGCTGGACGAGGCTCTCCAATTGGACCCCGCGGTTCCGCAGGCGTGGAACGCGCGCGGCTTCGCCTATTTGCGCCTGAAAGACTACCGGAGGGCGATCGAGGATTTCTCCGAGGCCATTCGTTTGCACCCCCGCTACGCGAACGCATACCACAATCGCGGCGTCGCCCGCAAAGCGATGGGAGACGCGGCCGGCGCGGCCCAGGACGAAGCCAAGGCCCAGGCGCTTCGGTAGCCTTTACCACTGGTCCGTGCGAAACGGCGTCGCCGGCTCTAACTAAGGGCCTCATCCCGATGCCGCAGCCCGCCGTCCCTTGCTCACCGCCGCTCAGTAATGCCCGCCTTCTTCGCCGGAAACCTTGCCGGCGAAGTTTCGATAGGCGAACACGAAGTAGGCGGTCACCAGCAGCATACCCGGCGCCCACCAGTACAGCCCCCACGACAGGCCGGGCTGCGGCGCGGCGGCGTTATAAATGGTCAGCCCGCGCGCGGCGTCCTGGTGCGAAGGCAGCACGTAGGGATAGACGCCGGCGGCGGCGCTCGTCAACATGCCGAGGATGAACGCGCACGAGGCCAGGAAGCGTTTCAACTCGTCCCGCCACACGCGCATCCCCACCAGCGCCGCCACCGCCAGCGCGGGGAACACGAAGTTGCCGGGCGCTTTGGCAAAGCGCGCGCCCAACTGCGGCTGCACCGCGAAACTGGCCGCCGTCAGCCCGATGGTCAACAACACGAGCAGCGGCCACAGCGTCCGCCCGGCCTGTTCCGCCCGCTCGGCCAGCGGCCCCGCCGTCTTCAGCGCCAGCCAGTGGGCGCCGTGGCTGAGCAGCGTCACCAGCGCGGCCACGCCCGCCAGCACGGTGTACCAATCGAGAATCCCCACCTCGCCCCGCACGCCAAAATGCGTCCAGAGCGGCAGGAAGAAATACCCGTCGGCGTCGAGCGGCACGCCGCGCACCACGTTGCCGAGCGCCGCGCCGAAGAAGACCGCCAGCAACGCGCTCGCCCCGGAAAACACGACGTCCCAGAAAGGTCTCCACACGGCGTTGTCGAGGTGATTGCGCAGTTCGATGGCGATCCCGCGCAGAATCAGCAGCCACAGCACGATGATCAGCGGCAGATAAAAGCCGCTGAAGCTGGAGGCGTACAGCGCCGGAAAGGCGAAGTAGAGCACGCCGCCCGCCGCCAACAGCCACACCTCGTTGCCATCCCACACCGGGCCGATCGCGCGCAGCGACATCCGCCGCTCGGGCTCCGTGCGCGCCGCCCACAAGTGCAGCGCGCCCACGCCCAAGTCGAAGCCGTCCAGCACCACGTACATCGCCACCATCACCGCCACCGCACAAAACCAGAACGTCTCCATGGCTATCCTCCTTTACGCCGCCACCGCCTCGGGCGCGGGCGCCGGCGCCGGCGCGGCGGCCCCTGGACCGTGCTCAATCTCGCGCACCAGCAAAAACACCGCCAGGATGCTGAGCACCGAGTAGAGCCCCATGAATCCCAGCAACGTGAAGATGCCATTGCCCGCCGAAACCAGGTGGGAGGCGCCCGCCGAGGTGCGCATCAGCCCGTAGATCAGCCAGGGCTGGCGTCCGATTTCGGCGGTCATCCAACCCGCCGTATTGGCGATATAGGGAAAAGGAAACGCGAGCATCAGCGCCCACAGCAGGGGACGCGAAGCAAACAGGCGGCCGCGCCACAACGCATAGCCGGCCAGCGTCATCAGCGCGATGAACAGCGTGCCCAGCCCCACCATGATGTGGAAGCTGTAATACAGCAGCGGAACGTTGTCCGGCCACTGGTCGCGCGGAAACGCGTTGAGTCCGCGCACCTCCGCATTCCAGCGCTTGTACGTCAGGAAGCTCAGCGCATTCGGAATCAGCAGCGGATTGTCCAGACGTTGCTTTTCGACGTCGGGCTGGCCGATCAGCGCGATCGGCGCACCCTTCTCCGTGTCGAACAGTCCTTCCATCGCCGCCAGCGTCACCGGTTGGTGGCGGGCCACCATTTGCCCCTGCCCGTCGCCGGTGGGAAACGCCATCAACAACGAAGCCGCCAGCCCCACGGGCACCCCCAGGCGAAGAAAGGTTTTGCCAAACTCCTCGTGCTGCTTCTGCAACAGGTAATACGCCCCAACCGCGCACATCACGAAACTAGCGGTCACCACCGAACCAATTTGGTTGTGCAAATATTGCCAGAACACCCACGGATTGGTCAGCAACGCCCAAAGGCTGTCCAGAATGATCTCGCCGTTCGGTCCGAGACGGTAGCCGACCGGGTGCTGCATCCAGGCGTCGGTGGCGATGATAAAGAACCCCGACAACCAGGAGCCTACGAACACGCACAGCGACGCCAGCCAGTGCACGAAGCGCCCGACGCGCTGCTCGCCGGCCAGCAGCAGGCCCAGGAAGGTCGATTCCAGAAAGAAGGAGTACACGCCTTCCATCGCCAGCGTATGGCCGATGACGCCGCCGGCGGCCTTGGAAAACTGTGCCCAGTTGGTCCCGAACTGGAATTCCATCGGGATTCCGGTCACCACGCCTAGGGCGAAGTTGATGGCGAAGATGCGGATCCAAAAGCGGGCCGCGGCGTTGGCGTGCGCATCGCCGGAACGCCAGGCCCGCGTCTTGAACCAGAAAATCAGCAGGGCCAGCCCCATCGTGAGCTGGGGAAAGAGATAGTGATAAGTAACGGTAAACGCAAACTGCAAGCGGTGGACGGTAAGCGCGGAGTCCATACAGTTTCAGCCTACGCCAGTTGCCTGGGTTCGGCGCAAGCGGGCGGAGGACGGGCGCGGGCCGTTCGCAGTAAAATGTGGGCATTTCCGCTTGGAGAGGAGAAGAACGCATGCGCGCGTTCAGCCGCCGCGCCCTGATGATCTCGACCGCCTCGAGCTACGCCCGCGTGCTGGGCGCCAATGACCGCATTCAGGCCGGACTGATCGGCTGCGGCAACCTGGGCCTGCGCCACCTGCGCCTGTACCTGAAGCCGATCGTGGAGGCCGGCCAGGTTCGCATCGCCGGCGTCAGCGACATCTATACGCTCGCCCGGGAACGCGCCCGGCAACAGGCGGGGCTGGAACCGCGCCAGGTGCATCACGACTACCGCGAACTGCTCGCCCGCCCGGACATCGACGCCATCTTCGTCGTCACGCCCGAGCACTGGCACCACCGCATGACGATGGATGCGCTTCGCGCCGGCAAGGACGTTTACCTGGAAAAGCCGATGACCTACCACCTGGCCGAAGCCCGCGAGATCGCCGACGAGGTGGCCCGGACCGGCCGCGTGTTGCAGGTGGGGGCGCAGTGGTGCTCGGACCCGCGCTACGCCTTGGCGCGCGAGGTGATCGAACAGGGTTGGATCGGCAACGTGCTCTTCGCTCAGTCGACCTACTCGATGAACTCCGTGTACGGCTTGTGGCAATACGAGATCGAGAAAGAAGCGACGCCCGAAACGGTGGACTGGCCCGCGTTCCTCGGCCCGGCGCCTAAACGCCCTTTCAGCGGCGAGCGGTTTTTCCGCTGGCGGAAGTATTGGGACTACTCCAACGGCGTCGTCTCCGATTTCTTTTATCACCGGCTCGCGCCCTTGCTGATGACGCTGGGGGGACGGTTTCCGCGCCTAGTCAGCGGGCACGGCGGGATCTACCAGTGGAAGGACCGCGAAGTGCCCGAAACCTTCTCCATGACCGCCGAATACGGCGACTTCCACATCAACATCGCCTCCTCGGCCGCGTCCGCGGGACCGGAACGCTTCCATGCCCCGGCGATTTATGGCCATGAGGCGACCATCAGCTTTCATCCCGGGGCGATTTCCGTCACGCCGGACCGGCAGTTCCGCGTCAAGTTCCAATCCCAGACCGGCAAGGCGGAACTCTACCTAGAAGCGTCGCCGAAAGACCTCACCGAAATCCGCGTCAACCACGCGCGCAATTTCTTCGATTGCATGCGCAGCCGCAAGACGCCCGCGCTGCCGGCGGCGCTGGGCTATCAGACCATGGTGGCGCTCAAGCTGGCCGCCGACTCCTACCGGCAACGGCGCATGTTCGCCTTCGACCCGCGGACGCAACAGGTCCTGGCGGAGGCCCCGCCGCGGCCCGGTTACGAGGGCAGTGGAGAAAACTATCCGGAGCCGGCATGACCCGCCGGGACTTTGCCGCCTGTCTGGCGGGCGTGGCCGCGGCGGCGTCCCCGCCGGCGATCCGCCTCCACGCCAGCAATTACGGCATGCAAACGCTGCCGGCCGCGGACGCGCTGGCGGTGATTCGCGACGTCGGCTACGACGGCATGGAACTGTGCGCCATGCCGGATTGGCCGAGCGCTCCGGCGCGCTTGTTCGACAGCGCCCGCCGCGCCCTGCGCGCCTCCGGTTTCCCGTTTCCCACCATCATCGACGCGTTCCACTTGCTGGCGCCGGAGGCGGAACACGCCGCAGCCCTCGGCCGGATTCACGCGGACGCCCAACTGGCGCATGACATCTCGCCCGAGCGGCCGCCGCTGTTGCAAACCGTGCTGGGCGGGCGTCCGGGCCAATGGCCGGAAGTCCGCGCCCGCATGGCCGCCCGCCTGGCGGAATGGGCGCGCGCGGCGCACGAGGCGCGGATCACGCTGGCGGTGAAGGCCCACGCGAACCAGGCCGTCGACACTCCGGACAAACTGCTCGCGCTGCTCGACGACGTTCGCCATCCCGCGCTGGCGCCCATCTATGACTACAGTCATTTTCAGTTACGCGGCTTGGCGATGGCTGCGACGATGGAGGCACTCCTGCCCCGCGCCGCCTTCCTCACCGTAAAAGATTCGCGCGTCTCCGGCGGAAAAGCGGAGTTCCTTCTGCCCGGCCAAGGCAGCATCGATTACCTGGAGTATTTCCGCCTGGTGAAACAGAGAGGCTGGCGGGGGTGGGTGCTGGTCGAGGTGTCCCGGCAACTGCAAACCCAGCCCGGCTACGACGGCGCGCGCGCCGCCGCCATGGCCTACGCCCATCTGGCGCCGATCCTGCGAGATCTCGGCTTACGCGGAGCTTAAAACCCGTCTGCCCGGCCAGGCGCGGTTCCGCGGACATCCGCCAGGGGGCCTTGCCAAGGCGCGGGCGTGAGATTAGCCTACAGCTAGGGACACGCCCGCGGCACGGACGCCTGCCGGCGCCAGCGTTTGCTGGCGCGCGGCGGCCGCTGCAACCGGGGCAAGCCGGAAGGCGGCCGGCGTACGGGCTGCGGCGGGAGGTGCAGCCATGGAAAGCGTTACCCTACCCTCCCCCTCTCCGGCGCACCCCGTGGATTCACCCCCGGGAGCAGGTGCGCCGTCCAGCCGGGGACAGTCTTCGTTCACGATTTGCGCCCCGAACCCGAAGGACGCCGCCCTGCTGGAGCGCGGTGACCTATACCGGGCGGCGCTCGCCTTCCTGGACGGGCGCATCGAGGTCCGCGGCGATCTGGTCGCGGCTCTGCGCGCCGCCCAGGCGCGGCAGCCGCGCGGTTGGTTCCGCCTGCTGGCGCGGCTGGCCGCCTGGGCCGAACCTTTGCGGCCCGAACGCTGGTGGCAAAGCCGCGCCCGCGCCCGCGCCAATATCGAACACCACTACGACCATCCCACCGAGTTCTACCGCCAGTTCCTCGATGCCCGCATGGTCTACTCCTGCGCGTACTTTGAGGATCCCCAGTGGCCGCTCGACACCGCGCAGTTGGCCAAACTCGACCTGATTTGCCGTAAGCTGGAACTCCATCCCGGCGACCGCTTCCTCGATGTCGGCTGCGGTTTTGGCGCGCTCGTGGCGCGGGCGGCGGAAGCCTACGGCGCGTGCGCAACCGGCTGCACGCTGAGCCGCCGGCAATTTGACGCCGCCTCGGCCATGATTACCGGCTTGGGCAGCGGCGTGCAGGCGTCGATTCTGTATCTGGACTACCGCGATCTTCAGGGCTCGTTCGATAAGATCGCCTCCGTCGGCATGTTCGAGCACGTCGGCGCGCGGCGGCTGGGGGAGTATTTTCACCGGATCGAGGCGCTGCTCCGGCGCGACGGCCGCTTCCTCAACCATGGCTTGGCGCGGCCCGAGCCGGTTAAGCCCGGCGTTGCCTGGCGGTTTGTTCAGCGCGAGGTATTTCCCGGCGGCGACCTGGTTCCGCTTTCCGCTGTCATTCACCAGGCGGAGCGAGCGGGCTTTGAGGTTCTCGATGTGGAAAACCTCCGCCCCCACTACGCCCTCACCTGCCGGGCCTGGGTGGAGCGCCTCCAGGCCCGCCAGGACGCCTGTTTACGCCTGGTCCCGGCGCGCGTCTACCGCACTTGGCTGCTTTACCTGGCCGCCTCCGCGGCGAACTTTGAGGACGGCTTCACCGATGTGTATCAGGTCCTGATGGCCAAGCGCCGCTGTCCCTGGCCGCGCCACTACCACCGCCGGCACATGTTTCCGTCACCGGGCGCCGCCGGCGGCCGTCAGTAAGATAGAGAAAGCAGGTATCGCGAATGTTCCGTCCCGCCGTAATGGCTTTCGCATTGGCGTGTGCGCTCCAGGCGCAGTCCTGGCAGGACCGCTGGCCCCGCCTGCCCGACTCCGACCCCACGAAGGAATCTGCCGTTCGCCTGCCCAGCGGCAAGAAGCAGAGCGAAGAGATCCTGAAGGCAGAGCACGAAAAGTCGCTCGAAGAAGTGAAACGGCTGCGGCAACTGGCGGAGGATCTCGAAGATGAATTGGTCAAGAACGACCGGCATGTGCTCTCTCTGTCGGCTCTGAAGAAAACCGAGGAGATCGAGAAGCTGGCCAGGCGCATCCGGAATCGGATAAGGAAGTAGGCGGCGTGCGGAGCGCGGGTTTGCTGTTGGCATGGGCGGCGCTGCTGGCCGCGCAGCAAGCGCGGGACGCGGAGCTTCGCGTAGGCAATGCCGCGCTGCGCTATGTCTATTCGGCCCCTCCTGAAGATGCGGCGCCCCGCCCTTTGGCCGTGATCCTTGCGGAAGGCGATCCGCAGCCAGCGTGGCGGCAGTGGACTGCGACGTTTCCGCCGGACTGGCTGGTCGTGGCGCTGCCCGTCTCCGGGCTGCATGACGGCGAGGTGAAGGCCGTGCAGATGGCCATTCGCGACGCCGCAACGCGGCTACCCGTGGATGGCAGCCGCGTCTACCTGGCGGGCGCGTCCACCGCCGGCGTTTTTTATACGCTGGCCCGCATTCCGGATGAGTTCGCCGCCGGCCTGGCCATCGAGGGCACGCCGGTCCCCGCCATCAATACCAACAAGCTGTACGCCGCCGGCACGTCCACCACTCCCCTGCTCTGGCTGGACCCGCCTGCCTACACCGCCAAGGCGCAGGCCAAACTGAAAGCCGCGGGCTTCCGTTTTGAAACAGCCAGCCGCTGGACGCGCGACCAGGTGTTGGAATGGCTGAGCCAGCGGCGCCGCCCTGCCGCCCCGTTCCAGATCGACTGCGAGACCCACAGCCTTGCGTTCGCCCGCTGCTTTTGGCTGGAGATCGTCAACGTCAACCCGCGGCGGAGAAATGACGCGGTCCCCCCCACCCGGGTTAAGCCCGGCTCCGGCGCGGCCCTCGCGATCGGACCTTTCGGCTACCGGCCCGACGACCCGGGCCCGGGCGTGGAAGTCGTCTGGCTGCCCGACCAATATTCCGGACCGCTGCGGCTAAAGGACCGGATCATCGCCGTGGCGGGCGCCGACATCAAAAACGGCCAGGCGTACGCCGACTTCATGGACGAGTGGATCGAACCCAAGCTGACCGCCGTCACCGTGCAGCGGGGCGACGAGCGCCTGCGCCTCGAGACCGCCATCACACTCCCGGCGAGGGAATCCACGGTCACGGCCCGGGTGCAAGGCCAATGGCTCCCCGAGTCCCGCGAACTGCTCCTCATCACGCGCGCGGTCAGCGAACTCCGGCTCCAATTGCCGCGCGACTGGGCTCCCGCCAAAGCGCTCTGGAACGGCAACGAACTCAGCCTGGACCAGGACGGCTGCTGGCTGCTGACCGAAAAAGAAGGAGCGCTCGCCGCCCGCCCGTGTCCCGCCGCCGCACCCTGAACGCCGCGCGCCCAATTACAGCCTGATAGGGATGTGCATGCTGCTGATTTTTAGAGTTTTTCGAGCGGCTGCGTGAAACTCTTGACTAATTGCTTGGTCTTGATGTAATCTTCCACCCAATCGCAATACGGGCCGTCGTAATGGTGTCGCCCCGACGATCCAACACTTGGAACTGAGTGCGGTGCCACTCTCTGAGAGGAGGGTATTCCATGTCGCGTTGGCTTACCGCCATGGTGGCGGTTTCTTGCTTACTTCCCACCCGTTTGCCGGGCCAAATTGGTGTTGGCACAATTACCGGCCGCGCCCAGGATTCCTCCGGTGCGGTCATTGCCAAAGTCTCCGTCACCGTCGTCCAGGCGGGTACGAATTTCACCTCCACGGCGTTGACAAATGAGGAAGGACTTTATCGTGTGCCGTCTTTGCAGCCAGGACGTTACCGGATTACCTTCGAAGCGCCGGGATTCAAGCGCATGATCCGCGATGATGTGGAACTTCGGACTGGCGACACGCTGGCCGTTGACGTGACCATGGAAATAGGCAGCGTCGCCGAATCGGTTGAGGTTTCTTCGGCGGCCCAAGTATTGGAAACCGAGACGTCGGCGACGGGTTCGGTAATGTCGGGCACGGTGCTGTATGACATGCCGCTCTATCAACGGTATATCAACTCGACGATGAACCTGGTTCCCGGATTGACGACCGCCGGGTATGCATGGGGCGGAGGCTTGGGCAACTACTACGTTGCGGGGCAGCGTCCCGGTGAGACGGGTGTGTTTGAGGACGGCGTCAACGGGAATGATCAAGCGGCCGGCGACTCGGCGATCCGCCCTATTCAAAACTCGGTGGCGGAAGTGAAAGTGATTACCACCGTACCGCCGGCCGAGTACGGACACACGGGCGGAGGAGTAATTAGTGTGGCCAAAAGATCGGGCACCAACGAGTTTCATGGCCTGGCGTCCTGGTACGGACGCACGCGCATCATGCAGCACCGCTTGTTCTTCGACCGGTTACGCGACACCGATCCGCGCCCCGGGAGGCCCAACGGCGTGCCGTCGTTCTTCATGATGCCGGACGCCAACGTTTCGGGTCCGGTCTACCTTCCCAAGCTGTACGACGGCCGGAACAAGACGTTCTTTTTCTTTGCGTATCAGCGGCTGCACGAAAAGAAGATCGCCCAGGTGCAGTCGACCACCCCCACCCTGGCGATGAAGCAGGGTGACTTCAACTTCCCCGGCGTGGCGAATGCCAACCCGATCTTCGACCCTGCCTCGACCCGTTTGGTTGGTGGACAATGGTTTCGCGACCCTTTTCCAGGCAATGTCGTGCCCCAGGCGCGTTTTGATCCGGTGGCGCAGCGCGTCCTTTCCTTTGACCCCTGGGTGGCCCCCAATCAGCCTGGCACTTTCAATGCCCTGGGGCCTGTCGGAAACCTGATGGCCGACGAATTCGCCCGGGTATTCTTTAACGACTTCAGCACTCGCCTCGACCATCAGTTCAGCCCGTATTTCAAGATCTACGGATCCTACACCGAAAACCGGCAGTCGGGCTTCGGGCGCCCGATCAACATCCGCCTCGACCGTCCGGAGTTTGACCACCAGCAAGGCAACTTCTCCCCGTTCTACCAGCGAAACCTCTCGGCGGGCAAGACCTGGGTGGTTTCGCCTACTCTCGTCAACGATGCCCGCTTGGGCTACTACCGCCGCGAGAATATCACGCGGGTTCCCAGCTTCCAGCAAAACTGGCCCCAGCAGTTGGGAATACCCAACCTCGACGGCGCTTTGATGCCCGCCTTCGGTTCTGGTAACCGCGACTCGGCCGACTCTCTCTACGGCATCACGGGCGCGACGCCCAGCCGCATGCTGAACGAGACGCTCTCCTTCCGCAACGACACCACCTGGATCCGGGGGCGTCACGCCTTCAAATTCGGTTACGAAGTGTTGCGCTTCCGGCTGAACTCGGCGGTGTTGGCGCGTCCGGCTTCGTTCTCCTTCGCGGGCGTGACGGCGGGAGTTCAGCCCAACGGCGCTCTGGTCCCGAACACTGGGAACTACTTCGCGGGATTTCTGACCGGTTACGTTTCCCAAGGGCTCTTCCAGGCTGAGCTGACCAGTTGGCTGCCCCGCTCCTCCATTCACAGCTTCTACATCCAGGACGACTGGAAAGTAACGCCTACCCTCACCCTGAACCTTGGCGTGCGTTACTCCAATGAGTCGCCGTTCAACACCAAATGGGGCCTGATGTCCAACTTCGATCCCACCGCCACCGACGATGTGACGGGACGCACGGGCGGTTTGATCTTTCCCCGCAGCAACCTCAACCGGCGGGATAACAACAACTTCAACCCCCGTTTCGGGTTCGCCTGGAACCCCTTTTCCAAGTGGGCTTTCCGCGGTGGCTTCGGCGTCTACACGCTCGACACCAAGTTCCCGGCAACACGTATTCAGTTCGACGAATTCATTGCGCAGGCCAATCAGCAGGCGGCGCCCGGAAACCCGACGCCGGTCTACCGTATCAGCCAAGGTCCGAATCCCATTACTTTCCGCCTCCGCCCGAATGGCAGCGCACCGTTTGTCGGCGCCAACGCCGGGGCGCGGGGCGTCGAATTCTGGGATCCGAATCTTCGCAACGCTTACTCGCTGACGTGGAACTTCAATGTGCAGCATGAACTCCGCCGCGACTATCTGCTGGAAGTGAGCTACCAGGGCTCGGCGGGTGTCGGGCTCATGGAGCGCTGGAACATCAACACGTTCCCCATTGACTTTGCGGTCAACAACCTCGCCCAGCGCAACCAGGTCTTCGCCGCCGCCCAGAACTTCCGTCCCTATCCCCACTTCGGCGATATCTTCATGCGCTCCAACTTTGGGCACTCGACCTTCCATTCGGGCACGGTCAAACTCGAGCGCCGCTTCTCGCGCGGCATGTTTTTTAACACGTTCTACACCTTCTCGAAGGCGATCAACAGCCAGGACGGCGACAACAGCGGCAGCGGCGTGGCGCCGATTCAGAACCGCGGCCTCGAGAAAGCACGCGCCGGATACGACCGCAACCACCGCCTGATCGGCGTCATCAACTGGGAACTGCCCTTCGGAAAGGGACGCCGGATGTTAAACAGCCGCTGGCAGAACTGGATCTTCGGCGGACTGGAGATTTCGTGGGTGCAAACCATCGAGAGCGGCAACCCGCTGACCTTCTCCTTCGCGGGCAGCCCGTACAACTACTATCCTGGGTTCGCCGGAAACCGCCGTCCTGATGTGGTTTCCCAGCCCCGCCTGCGGGACAACTGGCGCGATCTCGGCGGCGACCGCTTCAACATTCAGAACATCAATCCGATCATTGACATAAATCACTTTGCCCTGCCTGGCGGTTGCCCGCAGGCGCTGCCTCCCGCCGGCACGCCGGAACGCACGGCGCAGATCGACCGGTGCAGCTTCCTGATTGGCAACGCGGGTCGAAATATCATGACGGGAACTCCACTGATCTGGTCCACCGCGTCGGCGCAAAAGAATTTCCTGATCAAAGAACGGTTTCGCGCTCAGCTTCGCTTGGACTTCCAAAATGCCTTGAAGACGTACAACTTCAACCCGCCGACCACCACGGTCGACTTTCAGAACCCCCGTACTTTTGGCAAGCTCAGTTCTGATCCGCGCACGGCATCCCTGGGCGGGCAGCCGCTGATGAACTTAACCGTTATGGTGCAGTGGTAGCCGGGTTTCCGGCCCTTTCCGCGGTTCCGATCGCGCCGCCGGGCGCCGGCCGACGGCTTGAAGTCCGATCAGTCCACCACCAGCGGCGTCCGTAGGCCCCAGGGCCTGGACGTCCATGGGGGCGTCGAAAGGCGCGTCGGCGCGGCTGTTGCACACCCGGCTCACCGCCAGTGACACGGAACCCTTGCCTCCGGGCTGGCCTTGGCACTACCTGGAATTGTCGAGGCTCAGGAGCGTCCCTTGCGGACTGGTTAGCGCCCAAGCCGCCGCTGCACCGAGATTGCCCAGTACCGGTTGTCCGGAATGACCGGTTGCAGGCCAGCCTGCGGACGAAACATCCATTCCACCGCCCAACGCCCCCGCGCGGCGGTCACCGTACCGTAATACCGCAGCACCCGGTGTCCACCGGCGCCGTACAGATCCCAACTGTAGACGTATGCCGGCCCATGGTGCAGGCGAAACTCGACGCCGCCCGCCCGGAACAGTTTCACCAGATGCTGGGCCTGGAAGCAAACAAACGTGCCCAGCCGAAGGTCGGACACCAGCAGGGTCTTGCCGTTGGCCGAGAACGTGACCGGGAAGGATTCGCCGCCGTGCCAGCCGAGGTAGCTGTCCAGCGTCAGGTCTCGCGTGCCCCCCAGCACGGAGGGGAAATTCCAGTGCTCCAGTCCGCCGCCGGCCATCCAGACGCCTCCCGCCATCTTCCGCAGCGGCGCGCGGTAGCGGACTCCGGTTTCAAAATCCGTGGACCCCGCGCGCAGGTCGGTGGTTGTCCAGCCGTAGAATTGCAAGGAGTCGTTGGCGCGGAAGATGCCGGAACGGGTGGCCGTCAGGCGGTTTTGCTGAGCCGGCCCTTGCCCAAAAACGCCGCCCAGGGAAAGTTGCATGCGCTGCGCAAGGCCACTTTGCCAAGTGGCGGTCCAGCGCCCCGCCGGACGCGCGGCTTGACCGGGTTCGCCGGAAACAGGTTCGGCGCCTCCGCATAGCGCGGAAAGACCCACCGCCAACCCGGCCAACTTGGGTAGGGGCGCCCAGCCCCGACCAATCCCCATAGGTAAGTGCGCGGCCTGCCACCCAAACGACCCAGGCGGCGTGTTCGCCGCCTTGAGATACGCACGCCACGGGCCATCCGCCGCGCTCAGCGCCCGCGCTCATAGACAACGCGCCCGTCCACAATCGTCAGGTCCACGTTCACTCCCGCGATGCGCTCCGGATCGATGCTGAAAATGTCCTCGGAGAGGATCACCAGATCGGCGAGCAAACCCGGACGCAGCACGCCCTTGTCGTTCTCGGCGAACTCCGCGTAGGCAGAGCCTGCGGTGTAAGCCCGGACTGCCTCCTCGACGGAGATCTTTTGTGTTGGCACCCACCCGTTCGGGTGTTTGCCGTCTAACGTGCGCCGCGTCACGGCGGCGTATATGCCTTCCAGCGGGTTCAGAGGCGCTACGGGCCAGTCGGAGCCGAACGCCAGCCGGGCGCCGGAATCCAGCAGCGACCGGAAGGCGTAGGTACCCGCCGCCCGCCCGCCGCCAATGCGCTTTTCCGCCCAGCGGCCATCGTCAATGACGTGATAGGGCTGCATGGACGCGATCACCTCGCTGGCGCGAAAGCGCGGAAGGTCGCGGAGGCGCAAATGCTGCGCGTGCTCGATCCGGAACCGCCGGTCGCGCTTGCCACCCTCGGCGGCCGCCTGTTCATAGAACGTCAGGACCGCGTCGTTGGCGCGGTCGCCAATGGCGTGGATCATCACCTGCAACCCGGCCGCATCCGCGCCACGAATGCGGGCCAACATCGCCCCTTCCGGAAACATCTCCCCGGCGGGAAGTCCGCTCGTGTCCGGAGCGTCCAGGTAGGCGTCGAAAAACCACGCCGTGGTGGATCCCAGGCTGCCGTCAGCGAAGCCTTTCAGCCCGCCGATGCGCAGGAACGGGCTGCCAAACGCCGCCCGCACTCCCGTTTGCGCCAGGCGCTCCCAGGCGGGCAGCGCCGCCACCGCGTACACCCGCGTGCGCAGTTCTCCCTGTTCGAGCAACCGCTGATATACGCCCACATCGGCGCCGGCGGACATGTCCTGCACGGAGGTCACTCCCAGCGACGCGGCATGGCGCGTGGCCGCCAGCGCCGCTTCCCGCTTTTGGGCGGGCGAGGGAACCGGCAGCACCTTGTCGAGCAGATCCATGGCGGCGTCTTTCAGCACGCCGGCAGGCTCGCCCGTGCGGGGGTCGCGCACAATCCGTCCCCCCGGCGGATCGGGCGTGTCCCGCGTAATGCCCGCCATGCGCAATACGGAAGAGCTGGCGACGCCCATATGTCCGTCCAGCCGCCGCACCCACACGGGATGATCCGGCGCCGCGCGGTCCAACAGCTCGCGCGTCGGCAGGGGCGCGCCCGGCCAGCGCTCGTGATCCCAGTTGCCGCCCAGAATCCACTCGCCCTTCGGCCGCCCGGCGGCGAACGCGCGAATCCGGCGCGCCATTTCTTCCGGCGAGTCCGCGTCGCGCAGGTCGACGCTGGCCAGTTGAAAGCCGCCGTTCAGAAAGTGCACGTGGGCGTCGTTGAATCCCGGCAGCACCAGGCGCCCGCAGGCGTCGATCAGGCGGGTGCGCGAACCAACCAGTTTCCGTATTTCCGCGTTGGTTCCCAGCGCGGTGATCCGCCCGTGGATCACCGCCGCCGCTTCCGCCAGCGGCCGCGCGGGGTCCATGGTTCGAATCCGCGCGTTTACGATCGCCAGGTCCGCCTCCCACGCCCCCAGCGGCAGCGCCATCATCGCCAACGTAGCAACTCGCATCGGTTCTCCCTACGGAGCAAACAGAGTGAGTGGTTCGAACGCCGTAAACCGCCACCGGCGGCCGCGCCGGCGAACCTCGCAGCGCACCTGCTCCCGCCGGCGGACGAAACGGCCGGGTGCGGCCGAGGTTGGCGGCGCGCCTGGAATACGCGCTTTGAGATCCATCATCCAGTCCAGTTCCAGCCGGCGGCGGTCGCCTTCGCCCTCTTCGCCCAGCACTTCAATCGAGCAAGTGATCAGGTGCTGTTCCATCAGCGCGGCGGCGTCGCGCTCGAATTCCGGGCGGTCGGCTAGCTCCTTTTCGAAACAACCCAGAAAGACCCTCAACTCGCCCTCGGTCAGGGCCGCCGCCACCGTCTCCAGAAGGTCCAGAATGCCGCGGTCCACGCCGGCCAGCGCCCGCAGGGCCAGCCAACCCAGCACGAACGTACGTCGCGAAGCCATCTACGTCCGGTAGCTGGCGTTGATGCGCACGTACTCCGCCGTGAAGTCGCACGTCCAGAAGCGCGTCGCGCCTTTGCCTTTGCCGCGGATACGAAACTCGATCAGACATTCGGGCCCGTCCAGCTTGCGCTTGAGTTCGTCCTCGGAGAACGCGGCGGCCAGCCCCGCCGCGCACACTTTGACGCCCTGCATCGCGATATCGACCTGTGCCGGGTCGAACGGCACGCCCGCGTTGCCCGCGGCGCAGATGATGCGGCCCCAGTTCGGATCCGAGCCCGCGATGGCCGTCTTCACGAGCGGCGAATTGGCGATCGCGCGCGCGATCCGCACGGCGTCGCGCTCGGAGGCCGCGCCTTTCACCTCGACGGTCACCAGTTTGGTGGCGCCTTCGCCGTCGCGGGCGATCTGCCGCGCCAAATCCTGCATGACCTCGCTGACCGCGCCTTCATAGCACGCCAGCGTCTTCCCGGTGGGCGTTACACCCGCCGCGCCATTGGCGAGCAGGAGCATCGTGTCGTTGGTCGAGGTGTCGCCGTCCACCGACAGGCGGTTGTAGCTGGTCTCGACGGTCCGGCGGAGGATCGCGCGCAACGCGCCCGGACGGAGGGCCGCGTCCGTTAGCACGAACGCCAGCGTGGTCGCCATCAGCGGTTGGATCATGCCCGCGCCTTTGGTCATGCCCGCGATCCGAATGACGCCGCCGGGCGTCTTTACTTGCGCGGCAGCCGTCTTCGGCCGCGTGTCCGTAGTCATGATGGCTTCGGCCACCCGCGCGAAGTGCTCGGAGGAGAGGCCGGCGACGCAGGCGGGCAGCGCGCGCGTGATGAGCGCGGGTTCGAGTTCCACGCCGATCACGCCGGTCGACGCTGGCAGGACATGGGCCGGCGCGACGCCCAGCGCCCGCGCCGTGGCGCGGCAGGTTTCCCGCGCCACCCGGTCTCCCGTGCGCGTCGCGCAGTTGGCGTTGCCCGCGTTCACCAGCACCGCCGCCACCTGCCCGCCCGATAACGCCAGATGCATTCGCGACAAACGCACCGGCGCCGCCTGCACCCGGTTCTGCGTAAACACCGCCGCCGCCGCGGCGGGACGGTCCGAAACAATAAGCGCCAGATCGTCCTTCCGGGACTTGCGAATGCCGGCGTAAGTCGCCGCGAACCGGTATCCGAGCGGTATCTCCACCTTTATGCTCCTAGCTGTTCGTCCTGCGTCAGGCGCTGTCCGTTGGCGAACGCCTCCCCGGACATGCGCTTCTTGCCTTCCAGTTGCACTTCCAGCAGTTCCACGCTGCCGCCTCCGCCGCAGCCCGCCACCAGCGCCCGGCCGGTCTTCCGCAGCACGCCCGGCGGCGCAGCGGCCTCGCTCAGGCGCGTCCGCCAAATGTGGAGCGTTTGCCCGCGGAACGTGGTGTAGGCGCCCGGCCAGGGCTGCATTCCCCGCACCCGGTTGTGGACCGCCCGCGCCGGCCACGACCACGCGATGCGGCCATCTTCCTTCTTCAGCATCGGCGCCAGGGTGGCCTGGGAATGATCTTGCGGGCGAGGCTCGATGGCTCCCGCCTCCAGACCGGCCAGCGTGCGGATCAGCAGCTCCGCGCCCGCCCGCGCCAGGCGCGGGCTCAGTTCCGCCGCCGTCTCCTCCGGCCCGATCTCCACCTCCGTCTGCAACAGAATATCGCCGGTATCCAATCCGGCGTCAATCCGCATCGTCGTGACGCCCGTCACCGTCTCGCCATTGGCGACCGCCCACTGGATTGGCGCCGCCCCCCGGTACTTGGGCAGCAGCGACGCGTGCAGGTTGATGATGCCCCAGCGCGGCAGGTCGATAATCGCTTGCGGAATGATTTGCCCGTAGCCGACCACCGCCATCACGTCCGCCCGCTCCTCGCGCAGGCGTTCGACGCACTCCGGGCGGCGGATCCGCTCCGGCTGAAACACGGCCAGACCATGGCGTTCGGCGCACCTCTTGACGGGCGAAGCCGCCACTTGTTGGCCGCGCCCCTTGGGCCGGTCGGGCTGGGTGACCACCAGCGACACGCGATAGCCGGCTTCCAGCAGGCGCTCAAGCGGCGGCACCGCGAACTCCGGCGTGCCGAGGTACACCACCCGCATCTCAGGTCCACTCGCCCGCTTTTTGCAGCTTGCGCACTTTCCGCTTGATCAGGTCTCGTTTCAGCGCGCTGATATGGCTGATGTAGAGGCGGCCGTTCAGATGGTCGGTTTCGTGCAGAAAAGCCCTCGCCAGCAAGTCCTCACCCGTCATCTCGAACGTTTCGCCCCGCGCGTTCTGCGCGCGCACCGTCACCTTCTGGCCGCGCACCACTTCCTCGCGAAAGCCGGGGATGCTCAGGCAACCTTCCTCCCCCTTTTGCTTGCCTTCCACGCGGATAATCTCGGGATTGATCAGCACGATTCTGTCCGCCGGATTCTCGCCCACCGAGCAGTCGATCACCGCGATGCGGCGGGAGAACCCGATCTGCGGCGCGGCGAGCCCCACGCCTTTGGCCGCGTACATGGACTCGAACATGTCCTCGAGAAACTTCTCGAGCTCCGGCGTGCCGAACTCGGTCACCGTCTCCGCCGGCTTTTCGAGAACCGGGTCGCCGTACTTCACAATCTGATAGATCATCGTCAGAACTCTTGCACCTGGCGCTGATAGCCCTCGAAATTCCGCCGCGTCTCGGCGAGGGAATCGCCGCCGAATTTTTCGAGGAACGCCTGAGCCAGCACAAAGGCCACCATCGCTTCGCCGATTACGCCCGCGGCGGGAACCACGCACACATCCGAGCGCTCATAGGCGGCGGGGGATGGTTCGCGCGTAAGCAGGTCCACCGATTCCAGCGGCTTGCGCAGCGTCGAGATAGGTTTTAGCATTCCCCGCACCAAAATGTCCTCGCCGTTGGTCATGCCGCCTTCCAAGCCCCCGGCGCGGTTGGCCCCGCGCGTAAAGCGGCGCTCCTCGCGCTGGTAGTGGATGGTGTCCTGCACGCGCGAACCAAAGTGGGCGGACCCTTCCGCGGCGAAACCGATCTCGACGCCCTTGACCGCCTGCATCGAGACAATCGCCTGGGCCAGACGCCCGTCCAGACGGGTATCCCAGGCGATGTGCGAGCCCAAGCCGACGGGCGCGCCGCGCACCACCACTTCAAAGACGCCGCCAACCGTGTCGCCGGTGCGGTAGGCCTCGTCTACTACCTCTTTCATGCGCTGCTCCGCCTCCGCGTCCACGCAACCCAGCAGCACGTCGTCGCGCTCGCTCAAGGCGACCAGTTCTTCCCACGCGGCGGGACGGCCGAGCACGGCGCCGCCCACCTGGATCACATGGCTGAGGATCCCGACGCCGAACTGGGCCAGGAACTGTTTGCACAGCGCTCCTACCGCCACCCGCGCGGTCGTTTCCCGCGCGCTGGCCCGTTCCAGAATGTAACGCGCGTCGTGGAAGTTGTACTTGATGGCGCCGGCCAGATCGGCGTGCCCGGGACGGGGCCGTGTTACCCGCTTTTGTTTCTCCTCGCTGTCCGGCGCCGCTTCCACCGGCAGCGCTTCCGTCCAGTTCTTCCAATCCTTGTTGGCGAGCAGCATCGCCACCGGCGAGCCGATGGTGATCGAATGACGGACCCCGGCCACGACGTGCACGCGGTCGGTTTCTATCTTCATCCGGCCGCCGCGCCCGTAACCCTGCTGGCGGCGCCAGAGCTCGCGGTCGATCTGAGCGACGGACACCGGCACGCCCGCGGGCAAACCGGTCAGCGTCGCCACCAGGCACTCGCCGTGCGATTCACCGGCGGTTTCAAAACGTAGCATGAGGGACGAAATTTTTATGATATCAGCCTGTAACGTTGCGCCTCCGGGGGACCGCCGCCGGCCGGCTTATGCGGGGCGGTCTGGTCCGCCGCCCGTCCAGCGCTCCAGGGCGGCGCGCACGCTCTCCGCCGTGATAGGCTTCAACAGAAAATCGTCCATGCCCGCCTGGAGGCACCGGTCCATCTCGTCGGCAGCCATGCTGGCGCTAATTCCGATGATGGGCACGCGCGCGCCCGATTCCAGCGCCCGGATGTTCTTGGCCGCCTGACGGCCGTCCTGCCGAGGCATATGCAGGTCCATCAGGACCAGGTCGTAACGCCGCGCCCGGGCAGCTTCGACAGCGGCGGCGCCGTCTGCGGCCAGGTCGGCGTGGACTCCCATTTTCTCCAGCAGACGCACGAGCACGGTTTGATTGATCTTGTTGTCGTCCACAACCAGCACGCGAGGCGGCACGGTCCAAAAAGAAACTCCGGCGGGTGGCAGCGGCGAACCGAGCAGCCGAGCCAACGCGGCGGCGAACGCCTTCCGGCGTAACGGTTTGGCTACCGAGACGCGAATGCCGGCCGCGGCCATCTCGTCCGGCGTCGGCCGGCGGGAAAAGGATGTCACCAGCAAGATTTTCTCCGGCGGCAAGCCACAGCCCCGCGCACGGCGAGCGATCGCCAGGCCGCCTTCCGGCAGGCCAGCGTCGAGTATCGCCACCGCAAAGGGTAAACCCTCCGCCAGCGCCGCCCGGGCTTCTTCCCACGAGGCGCATTCCCACACCGCAAAGCCGTACGTCTCCAGCGCTTCCCGTATCGCCCGCCGCTGGGCCGCATTGTCCTCGACCAACAGAGCCGGGCGGCCCGCCCCGAGCGCCTCCCACGAATCAGGCCGGGCCGGGGCCGGGCCGAGCGGCACCGTGAACCAGAAGACGGCGCCCTCGGCCGGCCGGCTGCGGACCCCAATCTCGCCGCCCATCAATTGCACCAGTTCTTTCGAGATCGCCAGACCGAGACCTGTGCCGCCAAAACGGCGCGTGGTCGAGGTGTCCGCCTGGACGAACGGCCTGAAAAGCCGCCGGGCGGTGGGCTCCGCCAGGCCAGGACCTGTGTCGCGCACCTCGAAGCGATAGAGCGGAGTTTGCCCGGGTGGCGTTTGTTGAGGGACACAAGAGATTTCCACCTCTCCGCGCTCGGTAAACTTGAGCGCGTTGCCCAGCAGGTTCAGCAGAATCTGACGGAGCCTCCCCGCATCGCCGTGGACGTGGTCCGGCACGGCGGCGCCCACGCGCACGATCAACTCCAAGCCCTTCTGTTCCGCTTGCTCGGCCAGCAGGCACGCGGCCTCTTCGATCTCGGCCCGCAGATCGAACGGCGCGGCCCGCAGTTCGAGCCGTCCGGACTCGATGCGGGCGAAATCCAAGATCGAGTTAATGATTCCCAGCAACTTTTGGCCGGAGCGCTGGATCGCCTCGGCATATTCACGCTGCTGTGGGGTCAGCGGGGTGTCCAGCAATAGCGAACTCATGCCCAGCACGCCGTTCATGGGAGTCCGGATCTCATGGCTGGTGTTGGCCAGGAATTCCCCCTTGGCGGCGTTGGCCCGGTTCGCCTCCAACTGGGCCCGGCGCATCAGGCGGGTCTGCCGCAGGCTGAACGTCAGGGCCAGGAGCAGGACGGCGATTCCCGAGAAGATGACCCATTGGAAACGGCGCTCGTGGACCTCTCCGGACAGCCACGCGGTTTCATCTGGACCAAAGGAGAACCAACGCGAGGCGAGGGACGCTAGCGCGCCATCGCGGGCCAGCTCGAGGATTTTCAGCCGGAGACCAAGGGCGGCCGAACGCGCCGGGGCCGCGTAAGCCACGCCCACCGGCGCCGACGCCGAGGGCAGCGCTACAAAACGGAGCGGGATGTCTCCGCAACCGGGGGGACGCTCGAGCAGCCAGCGTTCGGCCACGCGCACCTCCAGAAACGCGGCTTCCGCGTCGCCCAGGCACAGTGCGCGGAAAGCCTCGGCGGAGCCCGGACGCGGCACGCGCACAACCGCGGAAAGGATTTCCGCCGCCAGCGCCGCGCTGCCGCCGGCCTCATCGTGGCTGATGCGCCAGTGACGCGGAACCGGTTCCACGCTGCCGCGGAAGGGCGCGCGCACAACCAGACCGTACTGGAGCAACATCCACCGGTCGGTGACGCCAGGGGGCTGCTTTCCGGAAGGCCGGCTGATCCACCAGGGGACGATGTCGACTGCTCCCGTGCGCAACGCCTCGGCGAGGCCGTCCCGGACCGGGATCCACTCATAGCGCAATCCCGCGCGCCGCGCCGCCTCCGCAATCACCTCCGGCACGAATCCGTCCGGTTGTCCCGCCGGCGTCGTGAACTGATAGGGCGGCATTTCCCGGTAGCCAAACCGGTAGACCCGGTCGGGCCTCGCCCGGGAGATCAACCAGAGTCCGCCCGCGACCGCTGCGGCGCCGCTGGCCACCAGCAGCCACACCCTCCAACTTCTTGCCGCTCTTGGCAGGTTCCGCGTCCCTCCCCTTTCTGAGATTGTAAGCCGCGCTCTCCGGCCGGAATCCGGCGGCGCCGGCCAGTTTACGGCGTGGCAGGCCGGGAATCCGCGCCGCCGGCGCGCGCCGCCTGAGAAGACGCGTAGATCCGCCGGTACAAGCGGGCGTTCCGAATCACCGCCTGGACGTACTCGCGTGTTTCAGTGAAGGGGATGGTCTCGACAAACTCGGCAGGTTCCTGGAAATCGCCCCACGCCAGCCAAGTGACCACGCGCGAGCGGCCGGCGTTGTAGCTGGCCAGCGTCTCTTCCCACTTTCCGTCCCACGAATTCAGCATCGAGCGCAGCATCAGCGTGCCCAGGCGGAGGCTGATTTCGGGCTGGTGCAGCATCTGCGTATGAAACTTCGGGATTCCCGCGCGCCGCGCCAACTCGCGCCCTGTGGCCGGCAGCACCTGGGTCAATCCGCGGGCATTCGCGCGGGAGCGGGCTTGCGGGTCGAACTCCGATTCCTGCCGGATCAGGCCCGCCACCAGATACGGGTCCAGATCCTGGGATGCGGCGTGCTTCCAAAGCTCGGTCCGGTAGGGCAGCGGAAACAAGTGACGCCAAAATTGTTCAGGAAGCTCCTCCAGGTTGCGGCCAAAATAATCGCTGATCAGGCTCTTCATGAAGCGGAGCCCCTGCGCCGGCGTGTCCGCCTGCCGGGCTAACTCCAAAGCCACCACCGCCGGCGCCGCGTCCGTGCGCGCGCCCACCCGCAGTTCGAGCACCGCCAGGTCCTTCAGACCTGCCTCTCGCAGAATGCGCGAGCGCACGATCCTGGTTTCCGTGGCCGGCGTCGTGCGCACGTCCACCGGCGGGCGCCGCGGGGCGGGCAAACGGCTCAGCCACTCGCGCGCCAGGGGATCCGGACGCGCCTTGGCGAGTTCAGCATCCTCAAGCCGGTCGCGCGACAGGAGGCCGTAATAGTAATGGGGATACCGGCTCTCAACGTATTCGTAAACCGCGCGGGCGGTCCCCTTGCGTCCGGCCTGCTCCTCCAGGCGGGCGAAGAAGTACAGGGCGGCGCTCGCCTTGGGCGAACCCGGGTACCGGACGGCGTGTTCGCGAAGCCGCGCGGCGGCGCTCGCGTCGCGGCGGCGGTAGGCCAGCCACGCTACCCGCCAGTGGCAGTTCGCCGCCTCCGGCGCATCCGGGAAAGATTCCGCGCACGCTTGGTAACGGGGACCGTAGACACCGGTTTCGTCACGCAGCAGATGGCGTCCCTGAAAGGCGAGGAGAGATTGCAAACGCCAGGGCGAGGAGGGATAGTCCCGGGCCAGCAAGTCCAGCAAACGTTCGGCCTCGGCGTCCTGGCCTTGGCGAGCCGCGCACAAGTAAAGATAATGCAAACGCTCCGCCTCGACTTCCGGCGTTTCCATGCGCAAGCGGCGCAACTCCCGCTCGGCGGCGGGCACCTGCTGAAGATAGTAGAGCGCCGCCGCGGACCGCAGAATTGCCAACTCCCGCCCGGCGGCCGTGAGGCGGGGCTGAATCTGTATGTATTCGTCGCGCGCGCGGGCGTATTCACGCCCGTCCCACAGTTTTCCGGCGCGCTCGAGAAGTTCCGCGGGTCCGGGTTCCGGAAAGCTGGCACCCATGGCGCGCCGCAGGGTCGCCAGCGCTTCGGCGGCGCGCGAGGCCTGTTCGGTGAGCGGGAAGCCGTAATAGACCCGCTGATACGCGGCCACGGCTTGCTGATTTTCTCCCAACGCTTCCCAAGCCTTGGCTTGCGCCAGGGCAAGCGACGCCGGGGGTACGCTGGCCTGGCGGCTTTCCAGCAGGTGCAGAGCCTCGCGGGGATCGCCGAGATCGGTCAGGGCCTTCGCCTCGAGCAAAATCGCCTGGGCCAGGAAAGGAGACTCGGGTTTGCCTGTGACCACGCGGTGCAGCAGCGGGCGCGCGGCGGAAGGGTCGCCTAGGTGCAAACGCGCGGCGCCCAGGTGAAACAGCACATAGTCGTCCACCTTGGCAAGCCTGCCGGCAAGCCCCTCCAGCGCGAGGGCTGCGTCCGCCATGCGGTTGGCGTTATAGGCTTCAATCCCGGCGGCCAGGCGCGCATGGAGAGGACTGGTGGCCCGAACGGCCGGCTTCGCGGCGGACGCCGTGGCGGCGCGGGCCGCCTTAGGCTGCGATGCGGGAGGCTTTTTCGCCGGCGCGGATGCGGCCGTCGCCTTGGACGCCGCCTTTGTCCTGCTTGCGGCCGGTTTCTTCGCTGTCGCCTGGGCCGGCGATGCCGCGCTGGCGGCGGACGGAACGCCATGCAGCCAAACCGCTGCCGCGATCGCCGCCGTCAACCTAAACGAGCGGACCAGGATAACCAGTGCCGAGAAGCGCGGGATTGTCATGAGCCAGGCTCTTCATAAACTCCAGGTGCAAGTAGTCGATCATCGTTTCCGAGGCGCTCACAAACTTCTGGCGGAACGCCTCGCGAGCCTCATCCATCGATTCCTTCAGCACGCCGTACAGATTGCGCCGCCGCCGGCCCTGTTCGACCGCGTCGGCATGATAGAGCCGGATCTCCGCCACTTTCACCCGGGCGAACCGGCGGGCGCCGAGGTGCAGTTGCTGATCTTCCTCACTCAATTCCTGCCAGTTTAGGTTCGCCAGGGAGCGGCTCTCCGCCGCCGGCCGCGCCGCGCCCGCGATCTGAATCAGGCCCGCGCCCGCCTCCTCCTGGTCGATCGCCGGGGCGGCCGCCGGCCTCCCCAGCAGGGCCTCGGTGGCCATCCCCGCGGCTTGCACGAACAGTTCCAGAGCCTCCGTGTCGGCGGCGGCCGCACCCGGAGCGGCGTACAGGATGGCGGCGGTATCGCCGCGCACCACCACAGGAAACAGATAGACCTTTTCTCCCGGAAAGTGGCTGAACACCCCCGCCAGTTGGGGCGAGACCTCGTGCGGCGTGGCGATGGCGGCCAACATCTCCCGGCTGCTGGCGCATTGGGCGAGCGCGGGCGCCTCGGGCAGAACTAAGTCTAAAGATTCAAAAGCCGCCTGGGCTGCGTCCGCATCCACGCCGCGGAGCCGCACCCCCTGCACCACGGTGTCCACCACCGAGAGCAGCGCCACGCGGGGACAAACGGAAGCAGCCGCATCGACGAGCCAGAACGCGATTTCCTCGGGCGTGCCAGCCTGCCGCAGCCGCCGGACGGACTGGGCTAGTTCCGAGGTGAGCCTGGCGCGTGCCTGGCGCTCGGTCTCCGCGCGGCCGGCCGCCTCCGCGTCGGCCGCCAGAGCGGCGAGTTGGGGAGCACAGCGAGCGACAAACTCCTGCCGGAGCCAGCCGCTTTCAGTTTCCAGCACCTCCCGGAGACGCCGCGGCAGGTCCCCGGGCCCGGTTTCTACGGGCTCCGGCGCTTGAACGAATTCCCGTGTTTCCAACTCATTTTGAGTGTAACATTGCGGCTCCGGCGAGCCTCCGGGCCACGCTATCATCAAGATCTATGGACGCTTTTTTGTCGGGGAAACACGCTTTCGTCACCGGCGCCACGCGGGGAATCGGCCGGGCGATCGCCGAGGAACTGTTGCGCGCGGGCGCCAAAGTGGCCATCTGCGGGCGGAGCCGGGACACCGTCAACCGGGCCGTCGAGGAGCTTTCCGTCTTAGGGCCCGTGATCGGCGAACCAGCCGATGTTTCAAATTGGGAATCGGCGGAGCACGTATTTGAAACATTGCGCGACCGGTTCGGTGGGCTCGACATCCTGGTGAACAACGCCGGCGTCGGCGTCTTCCGCAATGTCGCCGAGCTGAGCGTGGAAGATTGGCGCCGTGTCATTGACCTCAATTTGAACGGAGTGTTCTATTGCTCCCGGCTGGCGATCCCGCTGATGAAGGCCCGCGGCGGCGGTTACATCATTCACATCAGCAGCTTGGCGGGAAAGAACGCCTTCCCCGGCGGGGCGGCCTATAACGCGAGCAAGTTTGGCCTCAACGGCTTCAGCGAGGCGATGATGCAGGATCTCCGCTACGACAACATCCGTGTCTCCTATGTGATGCCGGGAAGCGTCGACACGGAGTTTTCGGCCCGCTCCGGCGCGGCAAGCTGGAAAATCGCGCCGCAAGACGTGGCGCAGGTGGTCACGTCGCTGTTGCGGATGCCGGAACGGACCTTGGTCAGCCGGGTGGAGATGCGCCCCTCAAAACCGCCCCGTCCTGGCCACTGACCTTACAGTCAGCGGCCGATAAGGAATCTTGGCACGGCGCATGCTGTAGCTAATCTCGGAGGGTTCGCCGGCAGGTTCGGGCGCATCCCCCGTTTTTGGAATTGCCGCCCATGACACGCACCAACAAGCCGCTGGATCCCTCACTCACCGGACAGCATGCCGACCGCCTGGAGGCTAAGCTCAAAGCAAGGGTCGTCGGCCAAGACGAGGCGATCGGCCATATCGTGAACATTTATCAAACGTATCTGGCCGGGATGAACCCGCCAGGAAGACCGGTAGGGAATTTTCTGTTCCTCGGGCCCACCGGCTCCGGCAAGACGCGGCTGGTGGAAGCCACCGCCGAGGCGCTGGTGAACGATTCCCAGGCGGTGATCAAGGTGGATTGCGCCGAATTTCAACATAGCCACGAGATCGCCAAGCTGATCGGTTCGCCGCCGGGTTACCTGGGGCACCGCGAAACCCATCCCATGTTGTGCCAGGAAACCTTGAATCAGTACCATACCGAAACGTGCAAGCTCAGCTTTGTTCTGTTCGACGAGATCGAAAAGGCCAGCGATGCGCTGTGGAATCTGCTGCTGGGCATCCTGGACAAGGCCACGCTGACTTTGGGCGATAACCGCCGGGTGGACTTCTCGCGCGCCCTGATTTTCATGACGAGCAACCTGGGCGCGGCGGAGATGGAGTCCCTGCTGCATCCCCGGCTAGGCTTTGGCGCGGAGCCCGACAGCCGCGAGACCGCCCGGACCAATCGGCAACTGGACGGCAAGATCGCCCGCACGGGACTGGAAGCAGCCCGAAAGAAATTCACTCCAGAGTTCCTGAACCGCATCGACAAGGTGGTGGTGTTCCGGCCCCTGGGAGAACCGGAGCTGCGCAGAATCCTGGATATCGAGTTGCAAATGGTGCAGCGGCGTGTTTTCGAGTCCCCGGTGAATGTGCCGTTCGTGTTCTCGCTGACGGCAAGCGCCAAGGAACACTTGCTCGCGCAGGGCACGGACGTCAAGTACGGGGCCCGCCACCTGAAACGCGTGATCGAGCGGAGCCTGGTGCACCCGCTGTCGAACCTGATTGCGACCGAACAGATCCGCGCCCGCGACATGGTGCGCGTCGACTACGACCACACGACCGAACGCCTCGTATTCACCAAGGAGGCCGAGGACCTGCCCGAGTACGCCATGACGCAACTGATCGGCTCGTCGTTCACTTCGCAGTTGGCGCGGATGGCGGGAAGCGTCGCGGTGGAAGCGGGCCGCGCGGCGGGAAGCCGGGGAACTCGCCGGGCCTGACCCGCCCGGCCGCCGTCCGCCGCGGCGGCCGGAAGACCAGCCAAGCCAACAAGCCGAACGGGAAGAATACCAGCACCGCCAGGGCCACCACAAAGGCGGATTTTCCCCTGCGCCGGGCATCCACCTCACACCAAGTGACCAAGAGCAGGAAACAGACCACTGCCGCGCCCACTACGAACGCCCGCAATGGAATCGTGTAGTCCATGGGTCTCCCCCGCCGTCGCCCCCCTACGTGGAAGGGAGCGACTCCACCCGCAGGTTCACCCCGCGCGTCCGCGTTCCCAGCCGCGGACGCGCCGTTTCTGCATCGCGCACCAGAATTCGGCCCGCCACATCTACCAAAGGAGCGCTTTCGGTGGCATCCTCGTATTGAACCGCCGGCCGCGGCGCCGAATCGTAGACATAACAGTCGGCAAACTCGAGGCCGCCTGGCTCTTTGGTCAGCTCCGCGCGCCGCAGCTCCACCAGCACCGGCGCCCGCGGGCCGCCATATTCGGGGGCCGGCGCGTTCCAGGGATCCTTCCAGTGGCACCGCTCGGCCCGCACCTTAACGCTCCCGGCCGATTTGTCGAACACTTTCAGGCCCTCCCGGCCCGTGTGCTCGGCCACGCACTCGACCAACTCGATTAGCCCCTGCGGCCCGTCATCCTTCGCCGTCCCGATCGCGTAGCCGGCCCACCCGTGCGTCTCACCCTCGCTCATGCGCGACAGGCATCGTTCCACGCGGATCGAAACGGGCGCAGACTTGCGGCTGAGCGGCCGCAGGTAGACCAGCAAAGCATGGCCGTGGTTGTTCTCGAAGACGCAGTTGCGGATGGTGATGTCGGAAAGCCGCTGCTCTTCCGTGTCGGGCTCCAGGTCGATCCCCGCCTCCGGAGGTGTGCCGCTGGTGGCCGAGAAGCGGCAATGCTCCACCAGCAGGCGTTGCGCACTGATGACGCTGAGCCCCTGCCGGTGATTGTCGTGCGCGACGCAATCCCGCAGCACCATGTCTTCGCTCCAAGCCCTTCCCGCTCCGCCGTCGATATAGAAGCCGTCGCCGCCCGTGCTCTCGATGCGCAGTCCCTCGACCCGCACCTGCTTGACGCCGCGCAGCGAAAGACCCATGCGCCATTCCGCCTTCTCGTATGGCGGCTTCTGGTAATCGCGCTTGTGCATGCGGAAGGTGGCGCCGTAGCCGCGGATCGTCAGGTTCTCGACGCCGCTGGCGGTGAACAGGCTGTCGCCGCGCCCGCGAAATTCGCCTTTCTTCGCCAGGACCAGGACGCCGGGCTCGAAGAGCACTTCCTGGTGGCTGCGCAGTTGGAGGGGCGTCACCACCCAGGGCGCGCCCATGTACGGCACCACCACCGCCGGCGCTTGCGAATCGAGCGCCGCTTGCAGCGCCGCGGTGGAATCCTGCGGATCGAAGCCCCACCATGCGGCGTTAGCCACCTTGCGCCGGCCCGCGCGCACTTCCTCCACTGCCCGGGCGTCCTTGCCGTTGCCTTGCGCAAACGCCAGGAACGGAAGCCCGAGCAGAGCCCGCCGGCCCAGAAGAGGGTGCATGACGCCCTTATTCTACGCCAGCGCCGGCGGCTTGTCGCGCCAACCCTTCAGGCCAGCAACTCCCGCACGACGTTGCCCGCCACGTCGGTCAGCCGGTAGTCCCGCCCGCTGTGGTGAAAGGTCAGCCGCGTGTGGTCGAAGCCCATCTGGTGCAGAATCGTCGCATGGAGGTCGTGCGGGTGCACTGGCTTATCCACCGCTTTGAAGCCGAAATCGTCCGTGGCCCCGTGGACATAGCCGCCTTTGAAGCCGCCGCCGGCCACCAGGACCGAGAACCCGTGATTGTTGTGATCGCGGCCGTTTTGAACGCTTACCAGCCCGCTGGTTTCGACTGACGGGGTACGCCCGAACTCGCCGCCGATGAGGACAATCGTCTCGTCCAGCAGTCCGGACGCCTTCAGGTCCTGGAGCAGCGCGGCCATCGGCCGGTCGGACTGGGCGGCCAGTTTCCGGTGGATGAGGATATCGTCGTGATTGTCCCACGGCTGGAAGTTGCCGAAGTACACCTGCACCATGCGCACCCCGCGCTCGAGCAGCCGGCGGGCGATCAAACAGCCGCGCGCGAAGTCGCCTTCGCCGTAGCGGGCGCGGACCGCTTCCGGCTCCTTGCCAATATCGAACGCGTCGGGAGCGTCGATCTGCATGCGGTAGGCGATCTCCATGGCCTGGATCGCGCCTTCCAGTTGCGGATCGTCTCCTTCGCGTTCCTGGTGGCGGCGGTTCAGCCGGGCCAGCAGGTCAAGCTGGGCGCGCTGCGTCTCCCGCGGCGCGGCGTTCCGGATGTGCTGGATGAGCTTTTCCGGATCCGTTTCGTTGTTCGGGATGTGCGTGCCCTGATACACGGCGGGCAGGAAACTGGACGTCCACAATTCGGGCCCGATCACCGGCAGGCCCGGACACATCACCACGAAACCCGGCAGATTCTGGTTTTCCGTTCCTAACCCGTAGGTCAACCAAGCGCCCATCGACGGGCGGCCCGGCAGCCGGTCGCCGCAATTGAGCATCAGCAGCGACGGCTCGTGATTGGGCAAGTCGGTGTGCATCGAGCGGATCACGCAGATGTCGTCGATGAGCTTGCCGAGCTCGGGAAAAATCTCGCTGACCTCGATGCCGCTCTGGCCGTGGCGGTGGAACGCAAACGGAGATTTCAGCAGGTTGCCCGTGCGCCGTTCCGTTTTCAAGTTCCCGCTGGGGATCGGCTGGCCGTGGTGTCTGGTCAACAGGGGCTTGGGGTCGAAGGTGTCGACGTGCGACGGGCCGCCATTGAGGAACAGATACACCAAGCGCTTGGCCTTGGCGGGAAAGTGCGGGGCTTTCGGCGCCAGGGGTGAACCGGCGGTGGCCGCGCCCAACAGACTCTGCAAACCCAACCATCCGCCGCCCGCGCCGAGCGAGCGCAGCAATTGCCTTCGCGTCACGCCAGAATCTCCTTCACCACGTTTCCTTCCACATCGGTCAGCCGGAAGTCGCGCCCGCTGTAATGATAGGTCAGCCGCGTGTGATCGAGACCCAGCAGGTGGAGCATGGTAGCGTGCAGGTCGTGGACATGCACCGGCTTGTCCACCGCGCGCCAGCCCCATTCGTCCGTGGCGCCGTGCGCGTAGCCGCCTCGCACGCCGCCCCCCGCCAGCAACACGGTAAACCCGTAAGGGTTATGATCCCGCCCGTTCTGGAGGAACTGGCGGACGCTGATCTCCGCGGTTGGCGTGCGGCCGAACTCGGAGCCCACCAGCACCAGCGTCTCGGCCAGCAAGCCCGAAACCCGGAGATCGTCGAGCAGCGCCGCGATCGCCGGATCGGCCATCGCCGCCAGCTTCTGGTGCATCATGATGTCGGCGTGGTGGTCCCAGGGGTCGCTGGCTTCAAAGAAGACCTGGACGGTGCGGACGCCGCGTTCGGCCAGCCGCCGCGCCAGCAGGCAGCCGCGGCCAAAGTTCGAATCGCCGTAGCGCGCGTGCGTTTCCGGCCGCTCCTGGCGCAGGTCGAAGGCGTCGGTGGCTTCCGCCTGCATCCGGTAGGCCATCTCCATCGCCTGGATACTGGCCTCGAGCTCGGCGTCCCCCTCCCGCCGGCGCAGGTGCTCGCGGTTGAATTCGGCAAGCAGCTCCACCTGTTCGCGCTGCCGCGAATCGGACAGCCGCGGATGCCGTAGGAAGGGGATGAGCCCTTCCGGATCCGCGGCGCGTTCGCCGTTTTGAATATGCGTGCCCTGGTAGACTCCGGGCAGGAACTGGGACGACCACAGCTGCGCGCCCACGGCGTTGGGCTTGCCCGGACACAGCACCACGTAACCAGGCAGGTTCTGGTTTTCCGTGCCCAGCCCATAGGTAATCCACGACCCGTAGGCCGGCGTCCCGATCACGTTGCGCCCGCAATTCATCATGACCAGCGCGGGCGGATGGTTGGGGATGTCGGTGTGCATCGACCGGATGACGCACAACTCATCGGCATGCCGCGCGACGAGCGGGAACAGCTCGCTCACCTCCAGCCCCGACTGCCCGTACCGCCTGAACGCGAATGGCGACGCCATCAGGTTGCCGGTCTTGCGTTCGGTGCGGAGATTGCCGATGGGGCTCGGCTGGCCGTGGTATTTCGCGAGCAGCGGTTTCGGGTCGAACGAGTCGATGTGCGACAGCCCGCCGTTCAGGAACAGGAAGATGACGCGTTTGGCTTGGGCTGCGAAATGCGGCGCTTTGGGCGCGAGCGGGCCGGCGCCCGAGGCGTCCGCGGCCACCCGCGAGAACGCGAGCAGGCCGAAGCTGTTGGCCAGGCTGCGCAGCAGGTCGCGTCGTCGCATGAGGATGCTACTCAATATAGAGGAATTCGTTGGCCGCCAGCAAAACCTGGGCGAAGCGCGCCCACGCCTCCTCGCCCGCCGCGGTGAAACGCAGGCCGCGCGCGGTTTCGCCGGACTCCGGCGCGCGCTGGTAGGCGAGCGCGTAGAGCCGCCGCAGCCGCGCCTGCCCCGATCCGTCCGTTTCGGCTTTCGCGCGGCCGCTAAGCGCCTTCGCTTGCCGCTCCACAAACTCGCCGTTCAACAGAAAGAGCCGCTGCGTGGGCACCGTCACCGGCACGCGCTGCTCGCTGGTCAGATTGGGATTGGGAAAATCAAACGCCGCGAGCACCGGATCCAGCCGCTGGCGGCTGATGAAGCCGTACACCGTGCGGCGTTGGTTGGCCGC
>Ga0272446_1000544_pt1 | contig 58876 bp, 43 predicted proteins | sample YNPCB0061_FD_194587 | JGI IMG/M metagenome (GOLD analysis project Ga0272446, IMG submission 194587) | Hot spring microbial mat communities from Yellowstone National Park, WY, United States - YNP-CB-006-1 | ecosystem: Environmental > Aquatic > Thermal springs > Hot (42-90C) > Sediment | place... | reverse complement strand
TGACCGATATTGTTCGTACTTGGAGCATCGCTCAACGCCACTTTTCTCCCTCGTAAAGACCACCATTACTAGCTTTTGGACTTATGGGTAATGGATAGCTCCCAAAGGGAGAAGGAGGAAGAAATGGGCTTGAAATCTTGCTTCCTCTCCCATTGGGAGAGGAAGCCATCGTAACGATGGCAGGTGAGGGAAAAAGGAGTTTTCAAACAGTGGCTTAAAACTTGAACACTTTTTGGAGCAAATCACTGGTGCGAGCCACAGGATTTTTCCGAATTTCCTTCTCTTCTTGGGCAACCATCGTAAACAGCCCTTCAATGGCTTTTTCGGTAACGTACTGCGACAAATCGGGATTTACCTTTTGCACAAAAGGAATTTTGTTGTATTGCTGCATAAGCGTTCCCCAGAGTCGCGTGGCATCTACGTTGTCAAGCGAGGTCTGAATAGTGGGCTTAAACTTGTCCACAAGTTGCTTCGAGGTGGTACGCTGCAAAAAGTCTGTTGCGGCGCGGTCATTGCTGCCTTGCAAAATAGCCAGCGCATCAGTGAGCGTTAGGCTTTTGATAGCATCGCCAAAAATGGGCAGCGCACCGGAGGCAGCATTTTCCGCTGCACGATTCAGCGTTTCTACTACACGGTCAACTTCTTTGCCCAAGCCCACTTTTCTGAGTGCATCTTCCACCATTTTTGCCTCTTGGGGAAAAGGAATCATAATAAGGGGATTTTTGTAGTATCCATCAGGCTTTGAGACCAATTCCACGCCTTTAGCGATGCCTTTGCTCAGGGCTTCTTTAATGCCGTCGGCGGCTTCGCCTTGCGACACGCCCGCCGTACTTGTGCCGGCTGCTGGTGCAGGAGTAGGCACACCCATCATACCGCCAGATTTAGTCGGCGTGGCGGGGGTGGTGGTCGGCGTAGCAGCAGGTGTACTGGGCGTGGTAGTAGTGCTGGACGCGGGGGTGGTAGCTGCGGGTGCAGATTGTGACGGTGCTGAAGTCTTTGATGAACCGGACGTTTTTGACGAAGTGGACGATTTTGACGAAGTGGACGATGTGGATTTCGAGGAGGACTTCGAGGATTTCGACGAAGTTTTGCTCTGTGCGGACGATACCGCAGGCAATACGGCAAAGACTCCAACGGCTAATGCCGCACTGAGACTGAGAACGCAGCGAACATTGATACAAAAAGTAGTCATGGTACACGTAAAGGATTAGATAATATAAAATTGTTTTCCATCGTTTGATGGCACAACGCTATGAATTCCGAATTTCTCTGCACTGCTGACGCACACTGTTTGATGTACGATGCTTGTACTTGGCAGTTTGAGTCTTTGGGACGTAGCCGAGTTTAACGCCACACAATGTTGTTTAAGTTGTTGAAGTAGGACTTTCGCATCATGGCATTTTATGAATAAGGGAGTATGCTTCTTTGCTACACAAGACCTGACAAAACAAGGGGTTGCAACCCCTTGTTCCCTATTGTTGTGAAAGTCCTAACTTTCATACTTTGTAGTGCGAAGGTCAGGCGAAAATACAAAAATTCTTGCTGACCTCAGCAGCAAGAACGTAAAGTAACAACGGGGAACGGGTAAGGACAGGCAAGGTAAAGAAATCTTGACAAATATGTTAAAAATTTGTTAAGTTGGTGGTTTGCCATGCTTACTGAAACTATATCCATTCATTGCTCTTTTGCTCTTTCATTGCTCTCTGTCTGTACCTTGTTTCGTACACGTTAGCACACGTATATTCCTCGTCACGCGCACTGTTTGCCTACAAGTTCTTGTAACGCTGCACATTTCAAGCGGCGGCACAACTCACAGTATTTCATCTTTTTTTCATCTTTTTTTAAGGACACACTGTATGAACAAACGTGTACTCATGTTGAGTCTCGTGTTCATGGTTTTTGCCAGCATCGTAGCGTTTGCACAAAACGGTACTGTGCGCGGAAAAGTCGTGGACAAAAAGAGTGGCGATGCGCTTCCGGGCGCACGGGTAATACTCACACCACTCGAAGGTGGCAATCCCATTGGTCGGGTTGCTGGAAAAGACGGCAGCTTTGAGTTGAGCGTCAAAGCAGGCACGTACGACGTAAAAACCTCCTATGTGGGCTACAAGGTCGCAAACTCCAAAGTTACTGTGGATGCAGGCGGCACGGCTACTGTTGATTTCCAACTCGTTGCGGACGTGCGCGGTCTGGACGAGGTTGTCGTAACGGGCGTGGCTTCGCGTACACAAAAAGCCGTAGCCGAAGTTGCTGTCTCGCGGGTCAATGCTGCCGAGTTCAGCGACAAAGTCGGCTACACGAGTGCTGGGCAGTTGCTCTCTGGCAAAGTGGCGGGCGTGACTATTACTCCAGCATCTGGTCAAGTAGGTGGCGGTATCCGCTTCAATGTGCGCTCCGGCGCGGGCTTGATACCCGGCAATCCCGTGATTTTTGTTGACGGCGTGCGCGTCAACGCTGGAACAACAGGCGACGGCACCGTGGGCAGCCCCGGTTTTGGTTCTGGTGGTCAGGGCGTGAGCGCGTTGGCAGACTTGAATCCCAACGACATCGAAAATATTGAGGTCTTAAAAGGACCGGCAGCTTCGGCACTCTATGGAACATCGGGGCAAAACGGTGTTGTGCTTATCACTACCAAACGTGGCAAAAACTTGGAAGCTGGCGACTTACGCATCAGCTATCAGGGAATTTTTGGGGTCAATCAAGCCTCGCGCCAGTTCACCGAGCAACAGCTCCTTTCTTTCCGCGAAGCAAACGCGATTTTCCGCGACGGACCTATTCAACAGCACGCAGTAAATCTTCAAGGGCAGTCGGGTATCTTCAACTATTTTGCTGGCTTTGAAGACCGCCGTGAAGAAGGGTTCGTGATTCAAAACTCGCTGCGCCGCCAGTCGGTGCGCTTGAATTTGGAAGCCGTAACCTCGAAAGACATTACCATCAACGCGAACGCAAACTACATTCAAAACACCGTTTCACGCCCGCAAAACGACAACAACGTGATTGGCTGGCAGGGTAACACGCGCATCGCTTCGCCATTCAGCAACCCGACGGCAACCGTGCAAAACCGCGCTCCGCGCTCGACGTACATCTTTACTGACAGTGCTGCCATTGCAGCATTTGAGACCGAGACCTTTACTTCGCGGTTTGTTGGTTCTGTGGACATCACGTATTCACCGTCGTTTGTTCCGGGGTTGCGTTTCAAAGGTATTGCTGGTTATGATTACCGCTTTGGTCGTGATTCACGGTTTGCTCCGTCGAATTTCACCTACGCTGGTGTTACACGCGGTCAGCGCGGGATTATTAATTTTACCCAAGAAAACTTGAACTTTGACCTCAGCGCGGTGTATGATACCAAAATCGCTGATGTAGTCAATTCTACGACGATTATCGGTTCGCAATTGTTCGACCGTGTTCTTCGCAGCAGCACGGTGAGCGCGCAGAACTTTCCCACCGAACTCATCCGCGACGTAGGTGCTGGCGATGCAACCACACGTCAAGCCTCCGAGACGTTCTTGAACACCCGTGAAGCAGGCGTGTTTGCACGTCAGGAAATGAACATTGACCAAACGTACTTCTTGTCGGGTGGCTTGCGTTGGGACTTTGCTTCGGCTGTGGGTGCGCTTGCGCCGAACATTTTCTATCCTCAGGTAAGTGGCATGGTGCGCTTGGACAAGTTGGGATTCTTGCCAGAAGTGTTTAACTTGATGAAACTTCGTGCTGCATATGGTCAAACAGGTCGTTTGCCTGCGTTGCAGGATGGGCAAGCACTGCTGTGGACAGCATTACCAACACCATATGGTGCAGGTGCTGTAGTCAATAATGCTGGCAACCCTGCCATTCAGCCAGAGCGTATAGCGGAAACGGAGTTTGGTATTGAGTTTGAGTTAGACAATGCTTACGGTGCGGAGTTCACCTACTACTTGTCCAACACCTCGCAAGCTCTGGTGAGCCTTCCACGTGCTCCTTCAACGGGTTTGGGCAACAAACCCACCAACGTTGCTCGTATAGACGGATGGGGCTTCGAGTCTCGCTTCTATGCCCGACCGCTGCAAACGCGGGAGTTTTCGTTAGACATTGACCTGATTGTGAACTATGCAGACAACATTGTTCAAGACTTAGGCTTTGATGTGGGCGGTCCCGCATTCCTGCAAGACGGCTTTAACCGCAACTTCTTGATTCCCGGACAACGCCGCTCGCAGTTTATGGGCTTGCGTCCGCTTGCTCCGCGCTTTACGGCTACGGGGCATTACAGTTACTTAGCAGCGGCGGTGAACCAGCCCGGTCAGCCTGTAGGACTTATTCCGGGAGCATCAGGTCCTATTATTGACACCACAGGTGTTGTTCGTACACCGCTTGGTTTGGCGGTGGGATACCCCATTGGACCGTCGGCACCGCTTTTTACGGGTTCGTTCTCGTTTAACTTCCGCTTTTTCACGAACTTTACGCTGTATGCGTTGGCGGAATACGGCTTGGGTGGTTACATCTATGACGGCACGACGGCGTTTAACACCAACCCTGCACAAGCCAATAATCTGCGCTTCAACACGCTTGCTACGCAACTTGGTATTTTTGGTTCGGGTGTGCCTGCAACTGCTCCCAACGCTGCAACCGACCGAGGTCCTTCAGCGCAAGTGCCTGTTGGTCGTGTGCCGGGCGTGGATATTCTCACCCCCGGTACGCCAGAATACCAACGCGCTGCCGAAGAGTTCATGCGCTTAGACCCACGCATAGCACAGATTGCAGTAGCAAACTTTACCTACAAAGCCGACTGGGTGCGCCTGCGCGAGGTCAGCTTGCGCTGGAATGCCACAAGCCTTGTAAACGATATTTTTAACTCTACGGTGAAAAACCTATCGTTTACTCTGAGTGGCAACAACTTACTGCTCTTTACCAACTATCCGGGCATTGAAGTGGAACTGAACGCAAACCCCTTTAGTGCTTTAAGCCAAGGGCAAGACTTCTTGACACTCCAGCAGCAGCGCACAATTAACTTCATGGTCAGTTTTGGCTTCTAATTCTGCAACTTCATAATTTTTGAGGATATTCGCAATGAAACAGAAAATGATTCAAACTGTTCTGGCAGTTGCAGCAGTGTTAGGAGCAATGGCTCTTCCAGCGTGCCAGAACTACGTGCAAAGCATTCAGCCTTTGCAGGATGTGATTCAAGATGACGCTCTTACTAATCCTTCACAAATACAGTTTGTGATTCAAGGTGTACAACGCCGATTGATTAACTACTATTCTCAAGCCACAACGCTTGCGGGCGGCTTGTCAGACGAATTGATTTTCGATGCTCGTGTGCCGAATGCAACTTTTCCGACGTTCCTTGATCTTGATTTGGGCTTACCACAGCTGGACAACAATTCGGTAAACAATTCGTGGGCACAACTTGGGCAGTTTCGTTTTGTGGCTGACAATTTGATTGAGCGCGTATTGAAAACGGATTTCGGCACCAATACTGCTCAGCGCAACAGTGCCTTGTATCAAGGCTACTTGCACGCAGGGTTGGCGCGATATTTTTACGCAGCATACTTTGGCTTTCGTCCGCGTGAAGGGCATGGTATTATCAACAACGGACCGCTTATTCCTGCCTCGGCAATGACGGATTCGGCATTGGCAATGTACAACCTTGCACTACAAAATGCGTCAACGGACTTGCAACGCCGTACTGTCAATTCTCTGATTGCTAAAGCAAACTTGGCACAAAGCCGTTTTCCAGCTGCTCGTGCTGCGGCGCAAAACGGCTTGCGCCGTGGCGACCCGTCGTTCGACGCACTATATTCAGCTGCAACAGTGAGCAATCAGTGGTTTTTCGATGCAGGCAGAAACCGCAGCCAGTTTGTGCCAGACCCACGCTTTGTGGCATACATTCGTGCAGATTCGCTTGAGGGACGCTTGCTTCCGGGCGCAACAGCAGGCGGTAGCTTTACGGCAACGGGCTTTGCTAATACAGCAGATGACCCCGCACTGGCTGCCCTGAATACCACGCGCCGTTTGAACTTTATCGGACCACTGACCTCAGGCGGTTTGAGCTATGTGATTCAGTTGCGCTATCCAAACCAAAGTTCGCCTGTGCCCATTACGTCATGGCAAGAAAACGAATTGATATTGGCAGAAACGGCACTGCGAGTGGCAAATGACGCAACCGCAGCACTGACCAACGTGAACAACGTTCGCACAGCAATTGGTTTGGCAGCACGAACCGTGACGAATCTGGATTCGGTGTACATCGAACGTGACAAGCAACTCTTTGGCACGGGAACACGGCTGCTTGACCAACGCCGCTTTAACCGTTGGCACTTGCCTGCTCAAACATGGTGGGTTTTGCCAATCGGTCAGCCAGAGCGCAACGTGAACACCAATTTGCCAAACAACTAAGAGAAGTATGAATGCTGAAGGCTGAAAAAAACAGCATTCCCTTACCAAGCGTTCCCCGTTTGCTGCACGTGGCAAACGGGGAATTTTTTGCTCTGAAAAATCGCAACTGTGCTGTTATGACTTCAGAGTGGTGGCAACTATGTACCGCAAAGAACACAAAGGAACACTGCAAAAAACACGCAAAGAATACCACGACCGATAAGGTACTTCGTGCGCTTTGCGAAGACTTTGTGACCTTTGTGGTAAACAACACCAGATGCGTCAGCTCATAGCGAAGTAAAAAATCGTACGGTATTAAAGCTGTGATGATTACCATTGACCAGATGCAGACAATTTTGTAGTTTGCAGATGCTCTCCAACACGGGCATCCAACACGGATAACGCCCTGTTGCTAACCCTCTACGGATTTGCTGTACACCTTTCAAAAACTCCTATGAATATGAATACCTTTCACCATGTTGGCATACAACGCACTGCTTTTGCGATTTGTGTGGGATTGTGGATGCTCGGTTGTGCTTGGCGTGTTACCGCACAAGGGCAAAACGGCTTCAACTACGGCTACTACTACCAAACGCCTGAGTACAGTAACGGTAAGTTTGAACAACTTGAACAATTACTTCCCACGCCAAACACCTATCGCACAGCTTCTGGTGCGCCCGGTCACCAGTACTGGCAGCAAAAAGCTGATTACGTTATCACCGCCGAACTCAACGACGAAAACCAAAGCATCACTGGCGCAGAAACGATAACGTACCACAACAACTCGCCAGATGCGCTGACGTACTTATGGCTGCAAATGGATCAAAACCATTTTGCTAAAGGCTCAGACACGTATTCCACGCGTACAGGCAACCTTGTGCCAAAACAACAAGCTGGAGCGTTCGCACCAAGCACGATGGATGTTGTGAAAGCCCTCACGTTTGAAGAACGCTTTGACGGTGGATTTAAAATCAAGAGCATCAAAGATGCCGCAGGGAATCCGCTCAAGTACACTGTTAATAAAACGATGATGCGCGTGGATTTGCCAACGCCTCTGCGTCCGGGGCAAAAGTACGTATTTTCTATCGAGTGGAGTTTCAACGTTGTGCCGCAAGAAGCGCGGGCACGTTCGTGCCATGAGTTTTTCCCGAAAGATGGTAATTACATCTACGAAATCGCACAGTGGTTTCCGCGTATGGCCGTGTATAGCGACAATCAAGGCTGGAATCATAAACAGTTTCTTGGCACTGGCGAATTCACGCTGCCGTTCGGCGACTATAAAGTCAGTCTTACCGTTCCCGCAGACCACATTGTTGCCGCAACGGGGACGCTGCAAAACGCAAGTGCTGTTCTTACTGCCGAACAACGCGAACGTCTCAAAAAAGCTGAATCATCTGAAGCACCAGTTATGATTGTTACGCTCGATGAAGCCAAGCGCAATGAAGTACGCGGCGACCGTTCAAAGCAAAAGAAAACGTGGGTGTTCGAGGCAGAGAACGTGCGTGATTTTGCCTGGGCAAGCTCGCGCAAATTTCAATGGGATGCGATGGGCGTAACGATTGCTGAAAATGGCAAGCGCGTTCTGGCAATGTCGTATTATCCAAAAGAAGCCAGCCCACTCTGGGACCAGTATTCAACGCGTGCTGTGGCTCATGCACTGAAAGTGTACTCCAAGTTCACTACGCCCTATCCATATCCGGTAGCAATTTCGGTCAATGGTCCGCAAGGCGGCATGGAATATCCCATGATTTGCTACAACGGTCCGCGCCCTGAAGCTGATGGCACATACTCTGCACGCACTAAATATGCGTTGATTTCGGTGGTTATTCACGAAGTGGGGCACAACTTTTTCCCTATGATTGTCAATTCCGACGAGCGTCAGTGGTCATGGATGGACGAAGGATTGAACTCGTTTACACAGTTTTTGGCAGAAATGGAATGGGATAGAAATTATCCTTCGCGGCGCGGACCAGCACGAACGATGATTGAATATATGCAAGCCGACAAATCCTTGCAAAATCCTATTATGACGAATTCAGAGCAAATTCATCGGTTGGGCGACAACGCCTATGGCAAGCCTGCCGCCGCGCTGAATATTTTGCGAGAAACTGTCATGGGGCGCGAGTTGTTTGACTACGCCTTCAAAGAATACGCACGCCGTTGGGCATTTAAGCATCCCACACCAGCCGACTTTTTCCGCACTATGGAGGATGCTTCGGGCGTGGATTTAGATTGGTTCTGGCGCGGTTGGTTCTACACCACCGACCACTGTGATATTGCGCTTGAGCGCATTGCACACTACACCATTGACACCCAAGAACCCAATAAAGAATTGGCAACACGACAAGCACTGGCAGAAGCAGAACCGCAAGACATCTCGAAGGTGCGCAACAAAAAAGACATTCCACAATCGTACATTGAGCGAGATACCGCAGCCAAAGACTTCTACGACCGCCTTGACCCGTTCGCCGTGCAGCCTTGGGACGAAGAGAACTTCCGGCGATACATAACTTCGCTAACTGAAGACGAGAAAAAACTCTTGTATTCGGGACGGCATTTTTACGAACTGGATTTTCGCAACATCGGTGGTTTGGTCATGCCCATTATTCTTCAACTGAGCTATCAAGATGGCACGAAAGAAATACGCCGCTATCCAGCAGAAATTTGGCGATACAATAACACCAAAATTACTAAGGTGGTAATGACCGACAAGCCTGTGGCAGCGTTCATGGTTGACCCGTATATGGAGACTGCCGATGTAGACATGTCCAACAATGGTTCGTCGCTGGATGTGCCACCCACACGCTTTCAAGCCTTTAAACAACGACAAGGCAGCGGCGGAAATCTCATGCAACAAGTGCGCGAATACGAAGAGCAGCAAAAAGTAAGCAAAGGTACAAAATAGCGGTCTTAGCCTTCCAAGCGTAGTCGCCAAATACGAGCAAACGTATTTGGCGACCAAAAATTGTAAGCGACCATTTTAAAACGCGCTGGATTTGAGATGTAAGCCTGTGGTTTCATCCAGCCCAAAAAGCAAGTTCATGTTTTGCACGGCTTGCCCCGACGCGCCTTTGAGCAAATTATCAATTACCGAGACCACGTGCAGAATATCACCGTGTTTGTGCAGCGACAGCACGCATTTATTGGTATTGATGACCTGTTTGACATCAGGTTCAGCGTCAGCAACATGCACAAAGGGATGCTCGGCATAATATTCTTTGTATGCAGCCCGCATGGTGTGTTCGCTTTCACTGCATTTGCCATAAACCGAAGCAAGAATGCCGCGTGTAAAACTGCCGCGCATGGGAACAAAGTACAGGTGCTGTGCGTCGGTAAAGCTGGGTTGCAGTGCATGGAGGCTTGTGCGAATCTCGTGCACGTGCTGATGGTCAAAAGCTTTATAAACCGAAAGGTTGCTTGCCCGCCACGAAAAATGCGAGGTCTGCGAAAGCGACTGCCCCGCGCCCGTTGAGCCTGTAACGCCCGTAATGTGAATTTCTTGTGGTAGCAACCCAGCCTTTGCCCAAGGCAGCAGCGCAAGTTGGACGCAGGTAGCAAAACAGCCCGGATTGGCAATATTCTGCTGATTGCTGCGAGCAAGGGCAATCGAATCCTTGTAAAGTTCGGGCAGTCCATATACCCACTGTCCCGCGTGGGTATAGCGGGTGTAGCGAAAATCTTGGCTCAAGTCAATGATGCGAATGGTTGCCGGTACAGCGTTTGCCGCCAGAAACTTTATTGCCTCCCCATGCCCCACACACAAAAAGAGCACGTCAATTTCGCCAAACGCTGATGGAATCTGGCTGGTAAAGCGTGCTTCGGTTTCGCCGAGTAAATCGGGGTGCGCTTCGTAGAGAAACTTGCTACCACTGCTTGTGCTGTGCGCGAACACTATTTCGGCGTGCGGGTGGCGGAGCAGCAGGCGAAGGAGTTCGCCGCCGGTGTAGCCCGCGCCGCCAATGATGCCAATGCGTAAAGCGTTCATGCTTGCTATGCGTGTGGTAAATTATTCATTGACTGCGTTGTAAATCATGGATTGGTTCGAGACGATTTTGGCGAAACCTTTTACGTCGTCGCCTGACCACGCATTATTCATTTCACCGTATTTGCCAAATTTTGCCGACATCATGTCGTGCGGCGAGTGAATGCCCACCACGTGAAAGCGGTACGGAGCAAGATAGACCGTTGCGATGCCCGACACGCTTTTTTGGCTGCTTTCAAGCAATGCCTCGATGTTGCGCATGGCGGGGTCAAGAAACTGCCCTTCGTGCAGCATGGTGCCATAGACGGTCGAAACTTGGTCTTTGACGGCAAGTTGGGCTTTGGTGAGCGTGTGTTTTTCCAGTGCGTGGTGCGCTTTGATGATAATAAGCGGTGCGGCTGCCTCGAAGCCCACACGTCCTTTGATGCCAATAATCGTGTCGCCCACGTGAATGTCGCGCCCAATGGCAAACGGCTGGGCAAGTTCTGCCAGTGCTTGAATTGCTTGAACGGGGTTCTTCATCTGATGGTCGTTCACGCCCACCAGTTCGCCCCGCCGAAAATGCAGTTTGACTTCTTCGGGCGTGTGCTTGGTAAGTTGCGATGGAAAAGCACTTTCTGGCAAGTATTGGTCTGAGGTCAGTGTTTCGCGCCCGCCGATGGTTGTCCCCCACAGCCCTTTGTTAATCGAGTACAGAGCCTTCGTCCAATCACCCTCCACGCCCTGCTGCTGCAAAAAGGCGATTTCTTCCTCGCGGGAAAGGCGTTGGTCGCGGATAGGGGTTAGCACAGGAATGTCTGGGATTAAGACCCGAAATGCTGCATCAAAACGTACTTGGTCGTTGCCCGCACCCGTAGAGCCATGCGCAACATAGTCCGCGCCAAGTTCTTTAGCATACCGAGCGATAGCTGTGGCTTGAAACACCCGTTCGGCACTGACCGAAAGCGGATAGGTGTTGTTTTTTAACACATTGCCAAAGACCAAGTATTTGATACACTCTTCATAGTAGTTCCGCGTTTCGTCCAGTGTTACGTGTTTAACTACTCCCAGCCGTGCGGCACGAGCAGCAATATCGTCTAATTCCGCATCGCTAAAGCCGCCCGTATTGACGATAGCTGAATACACTTCCATACCTTGTGCGGCAAGATATTTGACGCAATACGACGTATCCAAACCGCCGCTAAACGCTACAACGACTTTTTTACTCATAGCTCAAACCAACGAAAAATGGATAATGAAGAATGTGAAACGGTGCATAATAGTTATGCTGATGTTGTTATTCTGGCATGCTAACCTTGCTTGCGTAGGCAGTATGTTCAGGCGGAATCGCCGGAAGGTCGCTTTCTTGCGGCACTGATGGTTGCAGCGTTTGTGCGCTTGATACATCAATTTGAATCACTTCTTTGGGTTTGTCGGGGTCGTACAGCATACCCGTGCAAAGGCACATTTTGCGGTTGGTGCGCGTGAGAATGTCGTAGTTTGGACAGGAGCTACAACCCTGCCAAAACGTGTCGTCTTGCGTAAGTTCTGAAAATGGAACGGGTACGTAGCCCAATTCGGTGTTCATTTTCATCACCGCATGGCTCGTGGTGATGCTAAAAATTTTTGCCTTCGGGAAACGTTCGCGCGACAGCAAAAACGCTGCGTGCTTGATGCGCTTTGCCAAACCGCCCTCGCGGAATTTTGGCACGACAATCAAGCCCGAATTTGCCACGTACTGTTTGTCGCCCCAAGCCTCGATGTAGCAAAACCCCGCAAATTCGCCTTCGTTGGTAAGTGCTATGACGGCTTTGCCTTCGCGCATTTTTTCGCGTATGTACTCAGGCGAGCGTTTGGCGATGCCTGTGCCGCGTGCTTTGGCGGATTCTTCAATTTGTTGGCAAATGCGTTCGGCGTAGCAGTAGTGTGCTTCTTCAGCGCGATACACGGTAATATCTGTTTTCGTCGCATCGGTTTTCGACAGCACGGCGGAGAGTTGGTCTTTGTGAAGCGCGGGGTCAGGTTTATCGCTGCTTTGATGAGCATTGTCCGCACCGTTGGTAGCACCATGTATGGTGTTCATAGAGCAGTGATACGTTAAAAATGTGGATAAAATACACGTTGCACAGCACAATAAAACGCAAACCACAAACATAAGAAACTTTAGTGGGATTGGGGAAAAGTTTTTTCAGGGTTTTTGCATGGAAACACCACGTTCTTCTGCAATGAGTTCCGCTGCCATTTTGCCAGAAAGCAGCACCAACGGTACTCCGCCGCCCGGATGAGACGAACCACCGCAAAAATACAGCCCTTGAAGGTCGCGGCTGCGGTTAGCAGGGCGCAAAAATGCTGCTGTTTGGGTGTTCGACGAGATGCCATAAATACTGCCTTTGTTGCTGGCATACAGTTGATAAAACTCTTCAGGCGAAATGCACTCTTCGGCAACAATGTGTGGCTCTACGTCCAATCCGACGGCTTTCAGGCGGTTAAGCGTGGCTGCTCTCATGCGCTGGGTTTCTTGTTGCCAATTCTGACCGTTCAAGTACGGCATATTGAGCAGCACAAACCAGTTCTCGTGTCCTTCGGGTGCATGGTGCGGGTCATTTTTGCTGGTGATGGACACGTAGATTGTCGGGTCGTCGGGGGCAGAGTGTTCCTGAAAAATTTGGCGAAATTCTCGTTCGTAGTCGCTTGAAAAGACGATGTTGTGATGAGCCAGTTCGGGAAATGTGCGCTTTACACCCCATAAAAAGACCATACCAGAGAGCGATGGCTCTAAACGCTGCAAACGCTTGCGGCGGCGTTCAAATCCCTCAATAAGGTGCGTGTGTGCTTCAACCACGTCAGCATTGCATAGCACGGTGTCTGCAGCCACATTGCCGCCCGCCACGCGCAGTCCGCGCACACGCTTGCCATCGTGAAGAATCTTTTCGACTGGCGCGTTCGTATGAATTTCCACGCCCAGAGAACGTGCTACATCGTGCAGCTGCTCTACCAAACGGTATAACCCACCACGAATGTAATATCCACCAATGCCGTACTCCACCCACGGTATCACGTTCAGCGTTGCGGGTGCCTGAAACGGATTAGAACCGTTGTAGGTGGCGTAGCGGTCAAATATTTGCACAAGACGCTCATCCCTGAAGAAACGCCGAACGCTTGCGTGAACGCTCCGAAACGGGTCTATGGCGGGCAATTGTAACAGTGACGGCACAAACCGCCATTGCAACAGTTTGCGAAGTTCTTGAAAGGGCGTGAACAAAAAAATGTCTGCCGTCAAGCGGTATATGCGTTCGCTATACTCTAAAAATCGTGTGTAATTGTGAGCTTCTGTGAGTGAACTCACACGCTGAAGTTCTGCAAGCATCTTGGGGCGGTCTGCGCTTGCGCTGATGATTGTGCCGTCGTTGTAGAAATACCGACATATTGGGTCAATCGGAACAAATTCCAGATGGTCAGCGCGTGCTTTGCCAGCCGCTGCAAACAGGTCGTCAATCACAAATGGCATGGTCAGTAGCGACGGTCCTGTACCAAAACGGTAGCGTCCGCCATTGGAAGCCGTAAGTACGCGCTCGTTCATTTTGCCGCCAAGTTGGGCATTTTTTTCAAATAATGTAACGCGGAAGCCGCGAGCCGCTAAATGTACAGCACCACTTAGCGCACCCAGACCGCCCCCAACAATCGCAACGGTGTTCATAGCAATCAATCAACGATGACAATGGTTACAATGAGTGTACGTTTAACAAGAAACCTGACAAGAAAAAAGCCGTCAGACGTAATCTGACGGCTTTAGTCCTTATGCTGTTTTAACGAACGATGGCTCATTCTATTGTGATGATGTTAGTGAATAGGATTGCGAATTTCTACACGTACCGTGCGGTTATACAACCGCCCTTCGGGCGTGCGATCGTCGTGGATACTGGTTTGTCCAGCGTTGGTAATCACGGGGTCGGACGCACCAATCATGTTGGCTGCTGATTGTGCCCGCAACCCAGCAAGCGCAGCATCGGTGCGTGTATCGCTAAACCCTGTTATACTGACGCGGCTGTCTGGTTTCAAATTCATGCGGATACGCCCGGCAATGCGCTGTGCAGCAGGGTCGTTTTCTAAACTGCCAGTGGATAATATAGACGACGGCACAATATCGTATTCTTGGTATTGTTCGTCGGGTTTGCCCATTCTGCCTTTTGCCTCGACGGTAAGCAATTCGGTGGATAAAAATGCAAACGGTGCGCGAGTGCTGCGATGGGTAACGTCAGTAGCTTCAAGTTTGACGATAATATCCCCAGAGGATGTAGGAATACTGTCCAACGGTGCTGCACCAAGAGACCATTCGTAGGTTTCGGGATAGGTGTCGTTGCCGCGCACTGTCTTGAGCGTTTTGACTTTGTCGCCTACGGACTGCACAGCTTCCAATTTCCATTCTTTCAATCCTGCACCCGATTCAATATCAAAGCGCATACGAATCACAGGCGGAGTAATGGTGCGGAGAACTTCGCTTGAGCGCAATCCATCAAAGAGTTCCAGTTGTTCGGTTTGGATTTCCACACGGCGTTGTTCATCTGCTTCTTCGGTACTGGTGGCGGCGGTATTTGTACCAGTTTTAATGCTCATGCGGCTTGGCTCAATGCCCCACACGTCGCGCAGATAATCCCGCACTTTCTCGGCGCGGCGTTGGGCAAGTTTCGTGTCGTTGGCTTCTTTGGCATTATCAGCGTAGCCCAATAACGTTATACGGCTTTTGGGCAGCAGCCCCATGCGCCGTCCTAACACGTTGAGAACATTGCGATATATGTCAAGTGCTGGAAGCTGCACCAAGTTATCCAAGGAAAATCGCCCGCGTTCGGTGGATTTGATGCGTTTGTATCGTCCGGGAATTTCTGGCGAGCCTTCATCGAAAAAAACCATGTTTAGCAGCGGGTGGGTGTTAATTTTCAGAAATTCTTCTATGCGAACAATCGGCGTGGCGATTTGCTCGCCTGAAGCAGTAACACCCGTGATAGCAAGCATTTTTGCGCTCAGAGCCAAGTTTTCTAACTGATTGGCTTTGTTTTGTGACGGGCGTAGTTGTGGTGTGGATGTAGTGTTGGGTGTTGGTGCTGTGCTTGTCAGCTGTCCGGGCGCGAACCCTACGGTTTGTTCAGTGCTAAAAGGAGCGAATCGGAAAGAAATTCCTGCGCGAATGGTATTAACGCGCCAGTCCTGTGCTGAGAGCATACTGCCCACGTTGTAGGAGTAAAAGGCTTCTGGGGCAAGGATAAATTTGCCCTCGCGGTCTAAAGGAATTTCATAGCTCAAACCGCCCATCAGATACGGCGTAAACCCACGTAACCCTGGTATTGCGCCGCGCTGTTCGCCGCGACGGTCGGTGCCAGTTTCGTACACAGCAGCGTTAATCGGGTCGTTCATGCGCTCAAACTGGTAAAAATTTGACGACAAACTCAGTGCTGCACGCGCTCCAAGATAGATGACCAGCCCACCAAACGGACGAATAGTGATATAGGGTTCAGCATCTATCGTAGAAATCTGCGTTTCCAAATTGTGCGACACTTGAATAAACCGCACCGAAGCATCAGGGCTGCCAATGCTGGACGGGATAGGTGTGCCGGTACTGGTGAAGTTCGTGGATAGTTGCGAAAACGTTGCGCGAATTCCCACGCCGAAGACACTTACAATCGGAAACTCTGCCAACACTCCAAAATGCTGTATGCCTTGAGTGTTCGTGTTGGGAAAGTTCTGGATTGCTGCGCTCGGTGCAAACTCTTTAAATGCCAGCGTTTGTTGATTGATGCCGTAATGAGCAAACGCGCCGTAGCGAACATGTTCTTGCTGCGCTGTAAGTGGACCTGGAGCAATGATGCCAAGCATAAGCACAACATATACGCCAGAGGCAATTATTGCACATCGAGACGTAATGGCAGCGTTTGCGAGCAAGTTTGTGAGCAAGTTTGTGAACAAGATTATACAGTTCATCGGAACACCTCCAGTCGGTGGCTGATGGTTTCAGTAGGCGTTTGCAGTACAAGCAAATACGCGCCTGTCGGTAGGTCGTTGGTGTTAAGTGTCATAGTATATGATTGTGCTTGAAGTTCATCGTGCAGAAGTGTTCTGACGCGCCTGCCCATCACATCGACCAAAAACACTTCCAGTGGTGAAGCGGTGTTCAGGCTAAATTTGACCGTTGCTACGTCGCTCACGGGGTTGGGTTGTGTTTGCACGAACGCAATCAGCCCGGGACGTGGTCGAATCAAGCGTGGTGTGCCGTCATTGTATGTTTCAAGCGTAACCGATGTGTCGCGCAATGTTTTGCGTATGGGTGTGTCGGCGGTTATATCCGTCCAAGCAAATTCCGTTATTCGCACTGCCGTAGAAAGTGTGTCTGCAAGCAACGCCCAGAGCCGCATTTCCGCAAGCACGGTTTCGCCTGTGGTGCTGCGCTGAGTGGGAACATTTGTCAAGCGGAACCGCGTCCGCGAAACTTCGGCTTGCTGTGCAGAAAGGTTTGCTGGAGCTTGGACGTTCAGGGGAAGAAGAACGTCGGGACGTTCCACAATGATTCCTGTGGTGAACCGCCTTGCACGGTCGGCATAGCGGGAATCATCGAGTCGTGCGGAGCGCGTAAGGACAAGTTGCAGCGTTACGGTATCGCCTACGTCAGGACGCGGGCGGTTGTTTTTGAACGGTCTAAAGCGCAGTGCCACATCAGTTTCAGCACAATTCACGCAGTTTACGCCGCGTCCAACGAGCATCATGAGCAATGTGTCGTTGGTAGTAGTACGAATCCGCATAATGCCTTGATAAAAACTGGTATCTGCTGGGCGAAATCCCACAACACCGTTAAACGGCAGGCGTTGAGCCACCTGTGTGCCGTTGAGCGCAGCAATGCTGGAAAACACGTTGGGTGTGGAGGAAAACACCTCTGGCGCAAGCAGCACTGCCGGTTGCGCGGTGGTGTTTTGAATCTGAATGCCCCGTCGCTCGGTTGTAGAAATGATAGGGCTGGCAAAATCTATGTATGCTGGAGAAATTCTCACACGCGGCATTGCCACTGGCGCGGTAATAAAATACTGCGGCACAGTCCACGTGCTGGTTGTGGCAGAATTCACCGAACGTACTGACCACATGTACGCCGTGTTTGGCTGCAACGTATATGGTGGCTGCAAACCTGTGTTTGCCGTCGTTACCACGGGAAACTCGGCGTTTATGAAGCCAGTAGCTGGCGAGAACATCCGCTCTACACGTGCCACTTGCAGTGCATAGCTTGCTGCCTCAGGCACAGAAGTCCATGAAAGTTGCGGCACCTGTCCTGTGCCAAACGTTCCAGAAGGCGGTACTTGAACCACAAATGGCACAGGCTCGCGTAGTATCGGGGTAATGCGTTGTCCTGACAGGGGAATTGCCACCACGCCACCGCACGGTTCAAACGGTACGAAGAGCGTATCGCGGAACGAGCCATCACTACTAGGCTGAAACTGTACGGTGATTGCCGTTCCCAGTTGGCTATGGTTGATTATCATACCGTTGGGTGGTGTAATAACAGCAAAATTGTTTGTGTTTGTGCGTGGTGTTCCGAGCGTAATCGTTGTGCTGTCTATGCTGGTGTTGCGAATCCGAAAGGTATTGGTTGTAAAGCGCGTAACAAACGTATTGACCGTGTCAAAACGAAGGGTTGGTGGTTCTGCCACTGCTGTTGCTTGGATAGTGCGAATGGTTACGTCGGGTTCAATTTCTACGCCATTGGCATCGGCAACGGTCAAAACGTACGTGCTAAACTGGTCACGAGGTCGTACAAATGCCGTAATGGTTCTGCCGTCTATACGCGAAGAATCTACTCCGGGTTTCCACGATACAATACGAAACGGCGGTATGCCGCCGTTGATAGAACCCGTAATAGTTACAGGCGTTCCCGGACACACCCGCGATTGGCTCAGCGTGAAGGCGACGTTGAAATCTATCACAGGCAGTTGAAACGTCGTGAACTGTCCGTCATCGTTTTCCACGCGAATAGTCAGTGTGCCGATGGAAGAAACTAATGGCGCAGGTACCGTAACCACAAGCCGCGAGGGTGTTGGTATGCTTGCGCTGGTTACGGGGTCGTTGGTAGCACTGACAACACGCACAGGCGTTCCGCCAATGGTTACCGTTGCAATAGTGGTAATATCCGTGCCAGAAATTGTGAGGTTAAACGTCCGATTTCCTGCGCTGACGGCACTCGGGCGGAGCGAATCGACACGTGGCGGACGAGCGCGAACGTTAAATCGTGCTTCGGCAAATTCACCATTGGGGTTGGTCACGCGTAAAGGGATAAAACCAATAGCATTGATTGCCTCTGCCGGAACATCGACAAAAAGTGCAGAAAACAACCTTCCCCGCGTAATGGGCAGCGGAACACCGCCCAGCGTTACCACAGAGTTTGAGTCGAAATTTGCGCCCAAAATATCCAATGGAAAGGCGGTGACAGAAGCAACGGTAATGCTTGCGGGCGAAAACCGCGAAATAAACGGTGCTGTGGGCGGGTTAATCCGGATAGTTGCTCGTGCGCCTTGTAAATCAAGGTTGTTAACCACTTCGAGAGATTTGAAAGGTTCGCCCATCAGCTCCGACCCCGGTACGGATACAATCACCTGTGTTGGCGTGAAGGATTGTATAGCAAGCGATCGCCCGTCTAAGCGCACAAAAGGCGATGTGAAATTGCGCCCGGTAATGGTAATGAGCGTCTGTGTGCCAGCAGTGATGGTGCTTGGAAACACGGTGTTGATAATTGGCGGAGCATCACGCACGGGAATAGCTCTGAAGGCACCGCCACCAATGATAGAGGCATATGGAATGCCTGCGCCGACAGCAATGTTGGTAACAAAAGTGCTCGGAAGCCCAAAGTTTGCTTCAGACCATGAAACGCCGTTATCATTGGAGATATACACGCCTCGGTCATAGGTAGCCGCAATGATTGTTGTGCCGCCCAGCACTGCCAAGCCCGTAACTTGCCGTCCTTCCAAGCCCATGTTGGCTTGCTGCCACGTTTGACCTTCGTCGGAAGTGCGAAGTACGCCAGCACCAAATGTTCCCGCAAAGCTAAAGCGGCGGTTTTCGACAGTATTGGTAACCAATGAAGTTATTGGGGCAATAAGCGGGATAATGCGTGGTTGTCGCCACGTTGGTTGGCGGTCTGTGACGTTACAGCGCACAACGCCTGTTTGTGAGCCAGCCAGAAGGATGCTGTCGCTTGCGGCTGTAAGTGCCGTTACCGTCAAGTTTGGCAGTCCAAAATTAAAGGGAGTCCACGTGAGTCCGCCGTTAGTAGTGCGAACAATGCCGCCGCCGCGCGTGCCAGCATACAAAATATTGTTTAGTCCAACGAATGTGCCAATGGAAGTATTTGTTAGCCCATTATCAGCATTAGCAATAAGTGTCCAGCGTTCGCCTTGGTCATCGGAACGATAAATTCCTATCAGGGTGCCAGCGTAAATGCTTCCTTGAAAAATGGTCAGTGCTTGTATTGTGCGACTTCCCAGACCAATATTTATCACGCCCCATGTTTTACCACTATCGCTTGTGCGGTACAGCCCAGCAGAACTCGTACCAGCAATAGCAATCGTGTTGATTGGTGAACGTGCATTGGGAAATGAAACAATAGCGGTGACAGGAACTGCTTGCGGAAGCCCGTTACTGGCAGGCTGCCAACTGAGCGTTTGTCCTGATGTGCTCAAGACTGTACAAAACCACAGTATGCCAGCACAAAACAGAAAACGTTGTATCATGGTTATTGCTTGTTGAACACTACAAACAGTGGTGTGATGTAAAGGATAGTTCTACTTCCAATACAAAGTCTTCCCGTACTGTATTACAATGAGACAAGGGGAGGTTATTGTATTGTTGGTTTGGTGAGTTTTAAGCATGACGAGGTTATACTGAAACTGTGAACTTGCTCTCGCACGCCATAAGCGTTTGTGCCATTTTTTGTGTTTGATGCCTTCGAAGTTGAGCATAATGGTGGCATCACGATGATGATTTCGCGTGCCTACAGCAAACAATCGCCGTCATTTCGCAAATAGTGTGCCATTGCTGCCATGGCTGTTGCCGTCAATCTTTTGCAGGAGCATTACCGCGAGAATGTGCTGCCAAAGAAGAGCGGCGGGAAAAAACGTACAGCGTCGCTAAGGCTATCACGCCGCCCAGCGTGTCTGTGGCTACGTCCTGCCAACGAAAAAATCGCCCCGGTACATATCGTTGATGAATTTCATCTGCCAAACCGCCCAGTGCCGTTGTAGCCAATGCCGCGAAATAGTGTTGATAACTCGCAGAGCCTGCTGAACACACACTGTCGCCTGCAAAAGCCACAAATACTAACACCGACCACACACCAAACACCCACAAATGAGCAAATACACGCAAAACCACGTTGAAGAGTTCAATACCACCAACAAATTCTTTTGTGGATGCGCTTGCTGCTGCTGGTACTGCCGAGAGGGTAAAGATGCCAGCATACCAAAGAGCGACAACGCTTGCACGTGTCCATAATGGAGTACAACAATAGCTGTCATACCAGCGTTGAAGGGGCTTTTGGTGCTGGTTCGTCCTGATGTCCATGTTGGTACTCATCCTTGTCTTCTTTGGATTCTTCTTTTGGTAATGGTTTGTATTTTACCCGTTGATGTCCAGTGCCGAGCAGATTTTTGACAAATGACTCTTTGATAAGGTGCAAGTCGCGCATGGTCAAATCACACTCGTCCAACTGTTTATCCAGCAACCGCTCTTCTATGATAGATTCCACGACGCTTTCAAGTTCATCACGGTCATTGGTGTCTATTGTGTGCGACACGGCTTCTACGGCATCTGCCAGCATCAAAATTCCTGTTTCTTTGCTGTTGGGTTTGGGTCCTGGATAGCGAAAATCTTCTTCGTCCACCTCGCCACCTTTTTCAGCAACATCATCTAAGGCTTTACCGTAAAAATATTTGATGAGCATTGTTCCGTGGTGCATAGGGATAAAATCCACAATGCGCTGAGGGAGCTTATAATCTTTTGCTAATTCTAAGCCTTCTTGGATGTGTTGGCGAATGATGCTCGCGCTTTTGGCGGGCGGAATACGGTCGTGTTTGTTGGTAACGTTAATTTGATTTTCAACAAAATACTCAGCTTTGAGCATTTTGCCAATATCGTGAAAATACGCACCCACTTTTACCAAAATAGGATTTGCTCCAACAGCGACTGCTGCTGCTTCGGCAAGCCTGGCAACCATGAGCGTATGCTGATATGTTCCGGGTGCTTTTTGATTCAGTTCTGTCAGCAAGGGGTGATTCACATTGTCGTACTCCAACAAGCGCAAATCGGTAGTAATATTTAACAGGCGTTCAATAACGAACAACAACCCCAGCGTAAGAATAGGGCTAATAATTGCGCTAATAGCCGCAAAGGTAACATGAAGCGCGAATTCATTGATTGGCATGGCATTGCGAATCCCGAACGCAACAATAGGAGCGGCATAACCAGCAAAAATGAACGCTATGGATTTGAACAACTGTGTGCGATTACGAAGGTCGCGTACCGTGTAGCCAGCAAATGTTCCTGCCAGCACGATTCCCAAGCCTGTGGTGTAATCACCGTTGCGAACACCGGCTACCATAAGTGCCATTGCAACGGTGATGGTGAACGTCGTGCGAGAATCAAACAAAATCGCCACCAGCATAGACAGCACAGGTGCCATAATAAGATATTGCAACGGCAATGCTGAAGGAATAAGCGTTGACCACCATGCCATGAGTGCGACAACAATAAGTGGCAGACTTATGCCGAGCAATTGGGTGTTGTCATAGTAAATTTGTTTTCGCATGACTAGCAGATAAATAAACAGCAAGCCGTAGATAAACGAGGCGTGGAGAAGGTTGCCCACAATAACGGGGATGTTGTAGCCGCCGCGGGTGTACAAAAAGCGTGTGTATTCGGACGAACGCAGCTTTTGGAGCGTTGCTTCGGTAATGCGTTCGCCCTTGGCAACAATGGTCTCACCCTTTCGGACAATGCCCATAGTTTTGGGTACGGACTGTTCAGCCTTGAGTGCCACGGCTTCTGTGAGTTCGTGAGAATACTGCAAATTGGGCTTGCCCAGCATGGGGCGGAGGTCGTTGGCAATAGCAACCATGGTTTCATCGAAGAGTTCTTCGATGAGGCGTTCCCATTGGACTCTATACGTTGCCGAATCCACAAGTTGATTGGTGCTCAACACCTGCTCAAGCGAAGGCGAACGTTGCAGAAGAGCCTCCCGTGTTTTGATAAACGAACGAGGAACATTGATGAATCCTCTGTCATACACTGCTCTTTGAAAACCTTGCAACTGTACGCACACTGTACGCAGTTTTGCGCCGCGTTTTGTAGGTGGCAATACTTGAAGAAGATTGATAGTGGATGTGGAAAGATATTCTAACGAAACGGTATTCTCTGTCGTAGCAGATGCTTGGTCAAGGAGATGTTGTATGATTGCCATTGTGCGTTGTTCAGCATCGGTTGGAGTGAAGACCACAGGTGCGTGTTCTCGTGCTGCCAGACATTCAGTCGAATACTGCTGTTGAGGTTTGTAGATGGGGAAAGAATACTCTGCAATGAGCGTTTCATATTGCCAATCAGAGCCAGCACTGACTTGTTGCAGGGCACCAAAATTCGTTGGGAATACCAGAGAACAACAGATGGTGGTGAGTGCCGCAATGCTCAACCTTACCCAAAGTGCATAGCGCAGGCCTTCACCTTCCCAAAGTTCTTCCTGAGAGGTTTTTTCGGATTCAGTCTCTAATTTTTCAAAGAGTGTTGGTTCGCCTTTGCCCATACTTAGCGTACGTGAAGTTTTTGTTGTTGCCCCGAAGTATTTGCAAGACAAATTAGCGATTTTTGCAGCATAATTCAAACCGTAAGGAAAGCCTGAAAACTCGTCGTTGTTGTATGACAATTCCGTATTTTTGCACCATAGTTCGCAATGCTATGACAGACACGGTGCGAGAGACCTATGAAACCTAAACGCCTTTTTATTTTTTCAGCACCAAGTGGTGCTGGTAAAACGACGATTGCTCGGCATTTACTGGAATCATATCCACATCTTACGTTTTCTATTTCTGCAACAACACGTCCCAAGCGTCCTAATGAAGAACATGGCAAAGACTATTACTTTCTGTCTCGTGAGGAGTTTCACGAGGCAGTGCAGCGCGATGAATTTGCTGAATATGAAGAGTTCTTTGGAAATTGCTACGGTACGCTTAAGTCAGAAATTCAGCAAGCGTTGGATACTGGGAAATCGTTGGTGTTCGATGTAGATGTCAAAGGCGCGCTGTCGCTCAAAAGGGCGTATCCTGATGAGGCTTTGCTTATTTTTGTTGCGCCGCCGAGTTTAGAAGAGTTGCGTCGCAGGCTGAACGCACGAAATACTGAGTCGTCCGAGCAATTACGCTTGCGCTGCGAGCGCGCCGAAATGGAGATGCAAGAGCAAGGAAAATTTGATGTGGTTATTATCAACGATGAATTGCCAAAGGCACTGGAAGCCGCAAGAGCAATTGCGGAGCAGTACATGAGCGTTAGTGGTACTGTCGAGAGCGCAAAAAGCCTTGCATAAACGGTTTATCGAGACACGCTCCATGCAAGGCTCATTAGGTGAATACTTCCGGGAGAGCGTCAGCTTTTGATAGCAACTGCTTGGCAGCCAACACATGCCGCAATCGCTTCTGCCAAATTTTCTAATGGATGGACTTCATCGGCAATGCCTTCATCAACTACCGCTTTAGGCATACCATAGACCACGCACGATTCCTCATCTTGAGCAATAACGTAGCCGCCCTTTTCGTGCAGTTTTTTTAAGCCCAAACATCCGTCACGCCCCATACCCGTCATAATGACACCAAGCGCATGGCCGCCAAAACTCTCAATAACTGACTCAAGAGTAACATCAACAGACGGACGGTGCAGGGTACTTGCCGGCTCAGGGGTAACGTGAATAGTTTTGTGGTCTTTGTCTATTTTCATATGGAAGCCGCCCGGTGCAATCAACACTAAGCCTGGCTCAAGAACATCTTTATCCTGTGCTTCACGAACGCGCACGTGCGATAGCGAGTTCAGCCTGTCGGCAAGCGATTTTGTGAAATGCGCAGGCATATGCTGCACAATAAGCATTCCCACAGGCATATCGGCTGGAAGTTTGGGAATGACTTGATGCAGTGCCAAAGGTCCGCCAGTGGAAACGCCAAGGACAACGATTTTCATCGTACCCGGTGCTGGTCGTTTTCTGCCCGTCAGACGGACTTCAGCAGGAGCTTTAGCAGTTGCTGATGCAGCCATAGGTGTCTGAGATTCTTGGCTATCGGATTTTAATGATTCTCTGCGGCGTGCAATACGCTCCTGAAGGCTCAGGCGTTCCATAGATTGTGCATCGGTAGAACTTGGAGCTGACGGAGCGGACTTGGCAGAACTCCGAAAGGATAGTGAACTTAAGAGTTGTTGTGTACGGCTTAACCGATTTTTGAGTGAATGGCTTTGGGCAATGGCACGAATTTTAGCCAGCAATTCGTCCTTCATCGTTTGCTGAACGGTAAGGGTGGATTGCTTGGGAATAAAATCTACTGCACCCAGCGACATAGCTTCGATAGTTGCGGTCGCGCCCTCGGTTGTGAGGCTGCTAATCATAATAACGGGCGTTGGGTATTTCTCCATAATAATCTTGAGAGCCTCTAAGCCGTTCATAATGGGCATCTCTACGTCCAGAGTAATAATGTCCGGCTTGAGTTCGGCTACCCGCTCAAGAGCTTCTTGTCCGTTATTGGCAAGTCCAACAATTTCTATGTCTGGTTCATGCTGGAGCATCGTTGTAATTGCCTTGCGAACAAAGGCAGAATCGTCAACGATGAGAACCCGTGTCGGCTTCATATATTCTTATTGCTCCATATTAAATGCAATAGCGACCTTCATAGTAGGAATATATCCACAAAGGCTTACCGCATATTTGCGTGTGTACTGTGTATCAACTCTTCTATATCTATAATCATAATGACGCGCCCATCGCCAAGAATGGTCGAACCTGAAATACCCCTGATATGACCCAGATACTCACCAAGAGATTTGATAACGATTTCTTTTTGTCCTAACAACTCGTCAACAACAAGACCAAGTCTGCGGTCTGCCAAGCCAACCACCACCACATAGCGGTTTTCAAGAGACTCTACGCTTGAAGGGGCTTTTAGCACCTTATCCATGCGGATAAGAGGAAATACTTGATTCCGAATGCGGATAACCTCGTGTTGATTAACGCTATAAATTTGATTTAAGTCGGTATTGACAACCTCGACCACCGCGCTCAAGGGCAAAGCGTAAATTTCGTTCTGTACTCGTACAAGCAAGCCTTGGATAATGGCTAAGGTCAGCGGAAGTTTGATAGTAAACGTTGTGCCTGTGCCTGGCTTAGATTCTATCTCAATAATCCCTTTGAGTTTTTGGATGTTGGTGCGTACCACATCCATGCCAACGCCGCGCCCAGAAACGCTCGTAATTTTTTCTGCGGTGCTGAAGCCGGGTGCAAAGATAAGGTTAAGAGACTCTCGTTCGCTCAGTGTTTGGGCTTGTTCGGGGGTAATAAGTCCTTTTTCTAAGGCTTTGAGCTTGATTTTTTCTGAATCCATACCTTTGCCATCGTCAATGATGCTTACAACGATATGATTGCCTTCATGCTCTGCATCCAGAATAAGAGTACCTTTACGATTTTTTCCTGCTTTTTCGCGTTCTTCGGGCTTTTCGATGCCGTGGTCACAAGAGTTTCGTAGCATATGGACCAATGGGTCGTTCAACTCTTCGATGATGCCTCTGTCCAATTCGGTCTCTTCTCCACGTAATACTAACTCAATGTCTTTACCAAACTCTTTTGAAAGGTCACGGACAATACGCGGTGCTTTTTGGAAAATTTTTGAAATCGGCACCATGCGTGTTTTCATGATAGCCGACTGCAATTCTGTTGTGATGAAGTCAATGGAAGAACTGGTTTCTTGCAATTCTCGTAAAAAGTCGTGGTCTTCGTAGCGTGCGAGGAGCTCTTGCGTTACTTGGGCTAAACGATTCCGACCAAGCACGAGTTCGCCTGAAAGATCCATAAGGGTTTCAAGGCGATTAACATCCACGCGAATTGTTGTTTCAGTGGCTGCCGCAGTTGTTTTGGTTACAGGTTTTTCTTCCGGCTCTGCTGTCGCTGTACGCTTTGGTGCGGGTGCAGGTTTTGCTTCAGCCACGACAGGAGCGGGCTTTGGTGGCGGCGGAGCTTGTTCTACAACTACTGGCTTTGTTTCGCTTAGTGGTGTAGCAGGGGGTTGTGGTGCCGGTGGCGCACTGGTCGTGCTTGCGCTGGTCATACTTCGATTGATTTCATCGAAGGCTTTGGAGATAAGCGCAAGTTCATCATCGGTAAAATAATCGCCTTTTTTGCCAAAACTTGGGTCGCTCAACAGGCTATCAACAAGACTGGATTGCTGTGCATCGGTAGCGACCGTTGTTGCCGTCGGTACAACGGTTGCCATTTGCTGTTCCTTGTGAGCATCTGGAGCGGTAATTTTCGTTAATTTTTCCAGCGTTTTTGTATAGTCCACAGGCTCAGTGTCATTGGCTTTAGCTTTTTTCAGCAGAAGTTTAAGCCAATCATACACCTCCAGCAGCGCGTCCACAATTTCTGAGGTAACTTGCAACTCTGCTTTGCGGAGTTTGTTCAGAATATCTTCGGCGTGGTGTGTAATATGGGTGATTTGTTCAAAGCCCATAAACGATGAAGTTCCCTTTATTGTGTGGAAACTTCTGAAGATAGAATTGAGCAAGTCGAAGTTTTGTGGCTGCGACTCAAGATCCATGAGGTCTTGGTCGAGCGTGTCGAGAATTTCTTGTGTTTCCACAAGAAAACTCTCAAGCAGTTCTTTCATTTCATTGTCAAGAGCAGACGAATCGTTCATAGCCAGTAGAACAAGATTGCTCAATCAAAAGTAGTTATGACTTAAACAAGGCATCAATATCATCCTGAGAGGCAAGATTACTGCCACCACCAAACAGGGCATCAATATCACTTTGGGCAGCTGGTTCTTGTGCTGAAGTAGTAGGTGCTGGTGCATTTGTTGGGGTGTTAGGCGAACTTATCGGATTCGTTGCAGCAAAGAGTGCGTCAATGTCGTCTTGTCCAGCAGATTCATTGGCACCGCCATTGTAAAAACCAGACATAATAGAATCCACATGGTCTTGTGAATGTGCACCTTTAAGAGCCGAATCAATATCATGGTCATATGCAATAGTGCGGTGCAGAGTAACCACCTGTGTTCCTGAGTCTTCGGGTTTGCTCTCGCGTGGCTTCTTCGCAGCAGTTGCAATGAGTTCACCAATCTCTGTGTTGCGGAAATGAATCATAATTTCCGACAAGCGGCTTTGTACTGTTTGAAGCAGGCTATTGACAGCCGCTAACTGCTGTGAGGTAATGTCTTGCACTTGGAGCGACATCATAATCTGTGTAGAGTCCATGCGGATGCTTTCAAGCAATTTCTCCGAACTGGCAACGAGCTCTTCAGAGATATGCGAGGGGTCTGAAGAGCCACTGCTCTGAAGAGCACTAATGGCGGATTTTATGGTATCGAGATGGTATGTCGAAGACGAGCCGCCCTCTCGAGACTCTATGGCGCGAATGACATCAATCATGCGTGCATAAATAGACTCTTTGTGTTCTACCCCTGTTTCCTCGGCTGTTTGTAAATGCTGAACTGCCTCGAGAATTTTTTCGCGCTCAGATTTGTTCTGTTGCTGAATAACCAAGAGCTGCTTCATATTGGAACTAATTACGTCCGCTTTGTACGAAAGTCCATCGAGCGTATCAAGAATTTCCGTTGTTGCCAACTCCGTTGCTCTGGTAACATTGGATAATTGTTGTGAGGCTTTTGGCATTTTGGACAAGTTTTCTTCGATGGAGGAATTGATGTTTTCCAACAAAGGCGTAACCTCGCGGATAAACAGAAAGATTTCCTCCAAAAATGGTATGACGCGCTGTCCAAACACGAAGAGTGCTTTTAACTCTTCGGTTTTGTTTAGCATTTCGTTGATTTCTCCTACACGCATAACAAGCCTCCCAAAAGTGTATGTAAACAGTATTGGATGGCATAATTACACACAAAAGTCGTACCAAACGTGTGAACTTGCCCCAAGCTGGAGTGGAGTTTGGAACTTCGGCTACAACAAATTACTGAGAAGGAAAAACACTGCGAAACAGCATTCACCGACGTTGTACTCATGCCACAAAGCGAGTTGCAACAACTATCATCTGCGCTCTCGTTTATGATGGAACGAATCAGGCGTTAGGAACTATCGCCTGAATTTTTTCTTTGAGTACGGCAGGTGTAAACGGCTTGACGATGTAGTTATTGACCTTAGCTTGCAATGCCTGCACAATATCTTCTTTAATGCCGCGTGTCGTCACCATCAGCACTGGAAGATTACCAAATGTTGCGTCGTTGCGAATCGCCTTGGTTAACTCCAAACCATTCATGTTCGGCATATTCCAGTCGGTAATCACGAAGTCGATTTTCTCTGTGTAGAGAATTGCCAGCGCGTCCTGACCATCGCTTGCCTCCACTACATCATTGTACCCGAAACTGTGCAGGGCATTTATAACAATGCGACGCATAGTAGGCGAGTCATCAACAACGAGAAACTTCATAGCATTCTTCTGTTATGTGTTGATAAAATAAATCGAATAAATCATCGTTTCCAATCAGCGTCAACCACTCTCTCGGCGACTATTGTCCAAAATGAGTGTCAATATACGGGGAGCAAAAGAAATTATCAAATCTTTTATTCTGGTACGCAGACTTCTTCAGATATACTTTGAAACTTCTTCTTGTATCTTCTTCATATTAAATGGTTTGATAATATAGGAATTTGCTCCCATCTCAAGTCCGTGCTGAATATTATCTGCATCTGTGAGCGAAGATAAAATAATCACTGGAAGATTTGTGTACAACGTGTTTTCTCGAATTGTTTTAATAAGTTCAAAACCATCCACATTAGGCATATTCAAATCTGTAATCACCAAATCTATTTTTTCATTTGGTAATATCTCTAACGCATCCATGCCATCCACAGCAGAAATCACCCGATAGCCACCTGACTTGAGTGCAAGCGTCATAAACTTTCGTACTGACGACGAATCATCAACGGCAAGAATGGTTTTTTTCATAACTAATTGCTATTATCGCGCTTCGATATAGAATTCTCTTCTGCTCATCATACCGTGGTTATAACGTTGGATGAAAACTGTACCTCTACCTCTTGCGGCAGCAGTGCCTTCACCCTATGCTACTCTTTTTTATAGGCAATTGTTTTTGGAAAATGCACGAGCTTAAAGGCTTTTGAAACACCATGCAACGACTCAGAATACCCTATAAATAAGTATCCGTTCTTATGCAGTGCATCGTAAAGGTTTGCCACCACTTGTTGTTTTGCCTGAATGTCGAAATAGATAAGCACATTGCAGCAAAAAATGACATCGAAGCCGCTCATTGCCCGCATGGTAGGCACATCGTACAGATTTGCAGACATGAATTTCACAATATTTTTTACTTCTTGCGAAAGAATAAACTTATCCCCGTCACGAGAGAAGTACTTGTTTAAGTAATATGCGGGCATATTGCGGACGGAGTATTCTTTGTAAATTCCTGAACGCGCTTTTTCCAAAACCGCCGCGCTAATATCAGTACCAATAATTTCAAACTGAAAGGACGGAAATTGCGGCCTGATTTTGTCGAGAAGAATCATGGCTATTGTGTATGCCTCCTCGCCTGACGAAGACGCCGCGCTCCAAATGCGGAGTTTTTTGGGTGCTTGTGATTGCTGTTGCTTTAGGGTTAGTATTTCTGGAACAATGACTTGTTCTAAGGCTTCAAACTGTGGTGGATTGCGGAAAAAGTACGTTTCGTTGATAGTAACTGCTTCAAACAGGTTTGGTAATTCATCACGCTGGTTGGTTGAAGCAGTCAATAAACGATAATATTCGTCAAATGTTGAGAAATTATACGCTTCCAAGCGTTTGGCAATGCGCCCTTCAAGCAGATATTTTTTGTTTTCGGTAAACGAGATGCCACAGTGCTCATAAATAAAATCGCGGAACTTTTTGAAAGTCGCATCATCCATTTTGGGACCTTGAGCATCGCCTATGAGTGCAGACGAAACTGTACCGATGCCATACATAGACAGCGCAGAGTTTGCCTGTTCGCTTTGATTGTAGGCGGTTTTCAGTTTATCAAACAGTTCTGAACTCATCGTGGACACCCAAAATTTAAGGAAACTAAAGCCACTACCGACTGCTTACACCAATTCTTGCCGTTCTTTTGTGCTGTCCTGTAATTCTTTGATGCTGTACCTATTAATAATACGCAAAGCATCTTCTACACGCTGAAATTCCTCTGAATGCAATTCGTGAGCTAACAATGCTACGAGCCGTTCTCGATTGATGGAAAGTAATAACTCTACAACTTCATTGCGTAACTCGCTGTCTATGCGTGCGTACTGTCGGGCAATGGTATCCAGAACTACTGTGGCGTTTTCAACGGTTGCGGTATTCCACAAGGACACTATGCAACCAAACACCTCAACAACTTCCGTCGTATTGTCACCAAGATTCTCAAACAATCTATCAAAAAATGTGCCGACACTTGCTGGTGAAGATTGAGCAAGAAGAATATACAATATGTGTTTCTGCGTTTCGAGATTATTCGCCCTCAGTTCGTGCAGCAGGGCAGGGATGTCCGCTTCGTGGTATTCATGCCCTAAGGCTAATAAACCGGCTACACAGGTTTCACGGTCATCATCCATCATGGCTCTGCGGGCTATGTCACGGAATTCTTCAGGCAAGTCAATGGGGGTGTTCAAACGAAAAGCAATGCCGTAAATCGCTTTGAGCAAAATCAGTTGAACTTCGGGGTCTGCTTCGGCTAAATGCTCTAAAAAGTTACGAGCTATCGCAATATCTTCAGCACACATGGACAGCGCGTCTATGGCTGCAATGCGCAGAAACACCTCAGGCTCATCGAGTCGTTGCTGTAAAAATTTCTGTGCTGTGCGCCCTCCTATTTGCCCGATTGCTGTGATAACATACGGACGTGCTTCTTCATCTTGGTCGTACAACTCAAGCAGACGTTCGAGAAAGGCTGAAGCCTTCAGGTGTCCTAACGCCTCTATGGCAGCACAACGTACATTGGCATCTTCGTCATCAAGTAACTGCCCTACGACGGGAATCGCATCAGCATTGCCACTTAGTCCGAGAATATCGCACGTAAACTTGCGGTTATCTGCTTTTGGGTCTTCTAAATAGGGATACAGTGCTTCTGCTGCCTGTGAACCCAATCGCAACAGAATGTCAGCCGCGAGATTGCGGACTTCAATGTTGTTATGCACTACCAATGCAGCGACCGCTTCGGCTTTGAACTTCACCAACTCCTTGTGTGACTGTACCAAGCCTAAGGCGCAGATGTCCCGTACACCTTTGTCTTCATCGGTTAATCCACGAACAAAAGCTGTAATTGCTCCCTCGCCGTCAGATTTGTGAGCGATGAGTTCTTCAGCAGCACGGCGGCGTGAGCCAGCGTCTGAGTTGAAAAGCAATTGCTCTATGAGTTCCTGATGCATTGCCAAGAGGGTAAGCGGTAGAAAAAACGCGATATGCTCCCTGAATGCAGAGAGTGCAAAATTTACCAGATGATATACTCAAGAGCGCGAAACTTGGTTACAACGCTTGTAATTCTGAAGAGGATAGTGCTTTTTCGAGATTAAGCAGTATAAGCAGGCGGTCATCCATTTTTCCCACTCCCTCAATGTAGTCTGAGCTGATACCCGCAACGATTGGTGGTGGTGGGTCAACAACACTTTGGGGGATGCGGAGCACCTCGCGTACAGAATCCACAATAAATCCAACGGTTTTGGATAGCACCTCAACAACAATAATACGCGTGTTTTTATCGTGCTGCCATGTGGACATACCGAATCGCTTTCGTAAATCCACAATAGGAATGACCTTTCCTCGTAGATTAATTACTCCCTCGATAAAATGTGGAGAATTGGGGACGCGAGTAACCTGTGAAGTACGGTTGATTTCCTGAACTTTGAGAATGTCTATGCCGAATTCTTCTTTGCCGAGAGTAAAACTCACTAACTGCAAAACTTCTTCACTGTTTTGCTCACGTTTGTCGGCACCAACAGTTTTCTTATCAAAGGCATTTTGCATAATCTGCTCCTTGTGTGCTTCATTACAGAGATGTACGCTAAATCAATATAATAATTTGTCAATTCAATACGAAAGCGAAAAATATCTTCTTGGCGTTCTTTTGACCTTTTTATACAAAAAATAACGCAGGCTCAGATTCGTTGCGTTGGTAGCCTACTCTTCGCTAAATGGTATTGCTAACTGCTCCATGCGTGTTCGCAAATTCGCCCGTGTAATGCCGAGCATCTTTGCTGTTTGTGCTTGATTGCCGCCAGCAAGTGCAAGAGTTTGTGTAAGCAGGTCCCGCAACACATTTTCTAATGGTGCGCCTTGTGGCGAAATGGTCAGATGGTGCTGTCCACTTGCCAAATGTTGTGCCGAGGAAACACCAGAGCCTATCGGGCGCAGAAACTTTAACGATTCCCGGGTGATTTGCGTTCCTGTTTCCAACAGTGTGACTCGTTCAATCACATTACGCATCTCGCGGATATTGCCCTTCCACTCGTAAGACTTAAGCACATCGACAGCGTCTTGAGAAAAGCCCGTGATTTGTTTGCCGAACTTTTTGTTGAACTCTTGTAAAAACGCTGTTGCCAGCAGCAGAATATCACCATAGCGTTCGCGGAGCGGCGGCATTGTCAGCGTTGCGACGTTCAAACGATAATATAAGTCTTCGCGGAATTTTCCCTCTTCGACCATTTTTTCTAAGTTGCGATTGGTTGCGGCAATCACGCGCACATCGGCAGCAACTTCTTTAGCACCGCCCAAGCGGTAAAAACGCCGCTCTTGCAGTACCCTGAGCAGTTTTACCTGCATATCCAAACTCAGTTCGCCTACCTCGTCCAGTAGCAATGTCCCTCGGTGAGCCATCTCGAAGCGTCCTAATTTTACCTTTTCCGTTGCGCCTGTGAACGCGCCACGCTCATAGCCGAAGAGCTCATTTTCTGCCAATTCACGAGGAATGGCACCACAGTTGACAGAGACAAACGGACCGTGCGCACGGGGCGATTTGCTGTGGATGTATTTTGCCATCACTTCTTTGCCAGTGCCAGATTCACCCAAAATTAACACCGTTGTATCATCACTTTGGGCAAAGATGTCCGCAAGCTGCTTAATCTGCTTCATTGCTCCTGAACTGCCAAGCAAATCAGGGTTTTCTTCTTCTTGCAGTCGTTCTTGTAGCACGTCCATTTGGCGGCGCATATCGTAGGTTTTGAGCGCACGCTTGACAGCAAATTCCATCTGACCAATGTCTATGGGCTTGGCAATAAAATCGTCTGCGCCCAGCCGCACCGAACGCAGCGCGATTTTGACATCTGCAAACCCTGTCATCACAATTACTGGCATTTTTAAGCCCCTATCGTGCAGCATTTCCAGCACATCAAGGCTATTCATTGCTCCGGGAAATACATCTAGCAAAATAATGTCTGGGCGCAAAATGTCAATTTCTTCTAAGGCTTTTTCAGCATCGGTAAATGATAACACTTGTTCGTAATGCTCTTTGAGCACCCCTTCAATGGGCGCAATGACCGAAGGGTCGTCGTCGATAATCAATACCGTATATTTGAGTTTTGCCATAGAGTTTGTCGTAGAGAAATACAACACCGAATGAACCAGCAACATTTGCCGACCTATTTTTTTTAAAGGTCTGCCGAAATTACGCTCTTTTCCTCAATTTCGCTATGGAGAATTTTTAGGAAGAACGATTTTTCTTGTCAATGAGTGTGTTTTTGGAGTCAAAAGAATTCGTAGGACTTTTGCAGTAATAGGAAGCAAGAGGCTTGCAGCCGCCCTTATTTGTCAAGTCTTGTATCTTGTAAAGCAAAGAAGCATAATGCCTTGTCAAAAATGCCATGGTGCGAAAGTCCTAAGGTACACACATGCTTTCAACCATGAAAAAAGGGCGAAGAACACTTCTCTTCGCCCTTGTATATCTGTTATGTGTTTGTGAGTATTGCTCACACAAGGCGCAGTCTGGAATTATGCGTTGCCTTCGGCACGGCGTTTTTGATATTCTTTGACCATTTCGTCTTGAATTTGCTTTGGAATTTGCGAGTATTTTGCAAACTCCATAGAGAATTCGCCTTTGCCTTGTGTAGCCGAACGCAAATCGGTGGAGTAGCCGAACATCTCAGAAAGCGGCACTTCGGCTGTAACGACGACGTAGTTGTTATCGCTATCTGTGCCCATAATCACGCCACGGCGTTGGTTGATTTGACCAATCACCGTGCCTTGAAATTCTTCGGGTGCAGAAATTTCCACTTTCATAATCGGCTCAAGCACTACTGGGGCTGTCTTTGAGTAGAATTCTCGGACGGCTGTCATTGCTGCAGTCTTGAAGGCTTGCTCTGACGAGTCCACAGGGTGGTACGCGCCGTCGTTGAGCACGACTTTAGCATTCACCACAGGCTGACCAATGAGCTGACCCGTCAAGAATTGCTCTCTGAAGCCTTTGTCGCAAGCGGGGATGTATTCGCGTGGAATCACGCCGCCCACAATTTCGTCCACAAACTCGTAGTTCGTTTCGCTGTCGAGCGGGAGCGGCTCAAAATAGCCTGCCACACGACCAAATTGCCCTGAACCACCTGTTTGCTTTTTGTGGGTGTAGTTGAATTCTGCTTTTTTCGTCAATGCTTCGCGGAACGCTACCTTGGGCTTACCTACGGTTACTTCGCAGTTGTACTCGCGTTTAATACGCTCAATGTAGATTTCCAAATGCAGTTCGCCCATGCCTTTGATAATCGTTTCACCACTTTCTTCGTCACGATACACTTGGAACGTTGGGTCTTCTTTGGTGAAGCGGTTGAGTGCTTTCGAGAAATTCACCTGACCTGTTTTTTCCTTCGGAGCAACGGCAAGTTCAATGACAGGGTTTGGTACGAACATGGAGGTCATCGTTACATTGGCTTTGCCGTCGGTGAACGTGTCGCCTGAAGCGCAATCTACGCCGAACATCGCCACAATATCGCCTGCCCGCGCCATTTCGATGTCGTTCATCTCGTTCGAGTGCATCCGCACCAAGCGTGGTACTTTCAGTTTTTTGCCGTCGCGCATATTGATGATGGTGTCGCCTTTTTTCACCGTACCTTGGTAAATTCTCATGTAGGTGAGCTGACCGTATTTGCCGTCTTCGAGTTTGAACGCCAGCATGACAAGCGGTCGGTTCGGGTCGGAAGCGAGTTCAATTTTTGCCTCATTGTTGCTCTGGTCAAGTGCTTCGATTTTGGTCTCAAGCGGGCTTGGCAGAAAACTGACAACCGCGTCCAGCAAAGTCTGAACGCCTTTGTTTTTGTATGCTGAACCCACGTACACTGGTGTCATTTTCATGGCAAGCGTCGCTTTGCGTATAACAGGGATAAGTTCTGCTGCTGTTACCTCTTCGCCACCCAAGAATTTTTCAGCAACTTTATCATCGAAGTCTGAGCAAGCCTCAATAAGTGTATCACGGCGTTTTTTAGCTTCTTCGAGCAGTTCTGCTGGCACGTCCGCCTTGCGGATGGTTTCGCCGTTATCACCCTCATAATACAGGGCTTTGAGTTCAATAAGGTCGATAACGCCTGCAAAATCGCTTTCACGACCAATAGGCATCGTCACCATGACGGCGTTATGACCGAGTTTTTCGCGGAGTTGGGTAATCACTCTGTCGGGATTGGCACCAGCACGGTCCATTTTGTTGATGAACGCCAAGCGCGGAACGCTGTAACGGCGCATCTGGCGGTCAACGGTGATGGATTGGCTTTGTACACCAGAAACAGAGCATAGCACAAGAATAGCACCGTCCAGCACACGCAGCGCACGCTCCACTTCAACAGTGAAGTCCACGTGGCCGGGGGTGTCAATCAGGTTGATGTTGTAGTCGCCCCACATGCAGTACGTTGCGGCAGATTGGATGGTAATGCCTTTTTCGCGCTCTAAGTCCATTGAGTCCATTTTTGCGCCCACGCCGTCTTTGCCACGAACTTCGTGAATAGCGTGAATGCGTCCGGTGTAGAACAAAATACGCTCGCTCAATGTGGTTTTGCCGGAATCAATGTGAGCCGAAATACCAATGTTGCGTACTTTGCCGAGTTCAACAGGTTCCATGATGTGGTTTAACCAAAATGTTTGTAAAACAAATTGCGCTTGCTGTGTGCATTACTGGCAAAAATTACCGGTAAACTTTCTACCAAGTGAGATACTACCAACCAGATGCAGCATCCAGCAAAGCGCGTTAAATACTAAAGATTCGCAATCTACGAATTTTTCCCGACAAAATCAAATTTTTCAAAACGCAACATCAGCCATTTCAAACAGTTAGCAGGTGTAAGGCTTCATGGCGTAAGGCTCCATGACGACCGTTGAATCTCTACGCACTTGAATCTTCACGCACTGAGTTCTTGTTGAGGCTCTGAGCATGCGCCTTCTACTGCTTCTACTGCGGTGTGAAGTTCGGCAACTCGGCATACACTTTTGTAGGTGCAGTAAGGACAGGATTGACGCTGGTTGAAGGGTTGGACGGGAAACTCACCGTGCTGAATGTGTTCGGCGTACTGGCTTGCAAAACCGATGGATTGTTCGATATAGCGTTCGGTGTCGTCGCTGCTTGTAACCACTTCGCCCGCATTGCGCGGCTTCAGGTCTGCTATTGCTGCAAGCGGTGATGTTACGGGCAGCAACACGAATTTCTCTGAACGCGAGGGTTTGCCTTCTTCGGGGGCTTTGGGCGATAGTACATAATACACCATGCCTTCTGGTGCTGCTTCAATACCATACACTGTATGGAGAAGCTGTCTTGTAGCTTCGGCATATAATGGCATTTGCAGTGAAACGCCTTTCTTGATGGTGGTGTTGTTTGCTAAGTTGTTCACGCTACCGCTTTTGTAATCGCCAATGACAAACGTTGTGCCGTTGGGCGTTTGCGACAGTTCTATGCGGTCTATTTTTCCTCGCAACCGCAGATTGGAAGACAATTGTAGTGGCTCTATTGTCGTAAGGCGTTCGGCTTCAGATTCGATGATGTGGTTAGCAGAGCGTTCGCCAAAGGCAAACTCAAACAGTGCTGGCAGGTGCGTCCAGCCTGCATCCACGCGCTGAAGTTCGTTGGTAAGCCACTGGTCAAGTTTGCCTATCTTTTCTGTGCTGCCGAGCAATGCCTCTTTGTCCAGTGCAAAAAATGGATGCTCAAAGCGGATGTGTTCAATTTCTTCTTCTGCGATAGCGTGCAAGCGTGTTCGATACTCAGCTTCTCGCTCGCGCACAAGCCGCACCGCAACAAGGTCGGGCGCGCCTGCTATGCGAGGTTTGATGGGCGCAGCAGCACTGCCGTCGGCTATCTGTGCGCGTTGCACGTCGCGGTAAAACCGATACAAAATTCTGTGTAGCAGCGAACCGCTTTCAAGAGGCGAAAGCGAAGTGTCAAATTGCTGTACCTCGCGGAGCTTGAGGACGCGCTGGGCAAAATACTGATACGGGCATTTCTTGTACTGCTCCAATGCAGAAATCGAAAACGTCGTCGTGCGTTCGTCGTCGGGAAGTTCTACGTGAACAGTGTTGTTTGTAGTGAAGGGTTGTCCAGAAAAACGTCGCCATACATATTCCTGCACACGGCGTAGTTCTTGGCTGTGAACGCTGTTGTCCAGAAATCCTTGAGCAAGAAGCTCAGCAAGAAATTCTTCTGATGGAAAGATGGTCTGAAGCATGGTCTGAAGCACGTTCTCCGAGACATCGTTGGGCGAACAACTGGCTGAACGGTTGCCTGAACGCAGTGCCTCCACATACCGTTTGCCCATTTCGCGGACGAGTTCGTCATGCGAGGCAATGCCAAGCGCAAGCGAACGTCGCCAATCATGCTGGCTTGAAGCAGGGCTTGAACCGCGAATGGTGGTGTTGTGGGAGGCTGTGTGGGCAGGCATCTGGCGCAATGCGCGAACATGGAGAACGTTGCCATGCTGGGCAAGCGATGTAATTTTGAGCAGTGCGTCCACAAACGACGAGCGCACAAGTTCGGTATCGCCTTGAATGGTCGGATACGTGATAAACAGGCGTTTTGTGCCAGATTCAAGCGCAGATGGATTGTTCGTCAGAGCCTGAAAAAACTGCATCCGTTCGCTTTGCAAAAACCGCTCTTCGGTGTCAGCAAGCGTTTTGCCCAAAAACGATTCAGGCACATAGCGTGCGGGAAATTCGCCGTCGATAGCACCGCAGAGTATCGTTACGCCAAACGGTACGCCGCGAATTTGCTCCAGCGTTGTAACCGTAACGCCGTAGCCTAATTTTTCGCGCACTTGATAGCGGCTGTTGCGTATAGCAGTGCGGAGGCGTTCAGCAAATTCTGTGACAGACCGTTTGGCACTGCCAAAACGTTCTTGCATGATTGCCGTCATTTCGTCTAACACGTTCACCAACGCCGTGAACGCACGGGCATCTTTTTCCACTTCTTCTTCCAAGCCCAGAGCGTTGTGCAGCGCGTTTGAGAGACCAGTAGCGGACAAATCTTGTGAATCTTGTGTGCTGGAGCGTGTGATGTGTTTGACGTGTTGGTGAAATTCGATGATGCTGGAACGTACCTGCAACTGTTGTAGAATCTGCTCTTTGACTAACCTATTAAACTCTGCTGCGGTCATCTCGGCTTCGGGGTCGGGAAACATTGCCGCGAGAGCGGAAAAATCTTTGAGCGCAAGTTCGGTTTCGTCCAGCATGGTCAGCAGTTCACGGTATTCGTCCGCATCGGCATTGGGGTCGGTTGTAAGCAGTGCTTGGCGTTTTTGCAACAACTCCAGACGGCTCATCAACCGCCGTTGCCACGTTTCCTTACCTTTACGCCCAAAACGATTGCCCCCAGAAATTCTCATGCGTTCGGCACTCGTGTACAGGTTAGCCGCGTTCAGTGGCACAACTTGCCTGCCTTCGCGGCGTGTAAAGCGCAGGTACGGGCTTTGAAGCGCACGCAGCACATCCGAACGCCGAAATCCCAAAAGCATCATGTCCAGCACAGCAAACACTGCCGTTACGACAGGCGACTTTTCCAGTGCAAAACGGTCGGTAATATTGGCGGGAACGTCGTAGAGGGCAAACATCTCCCGAAACAGACCCGTGTACAGCTCTGGCTGACGCATCACAACGCAAATGTCGGCAAGCCGCACGCCGTCGTGTTGTGCCAAATGTTTGATAAGCTTTGCCACTGAACGTGCTTCATCGGCGCGATTCTCGAAGCCAATGATATGCACCATGTTGGTAAATCCGTCATGGCGGATGTCGTCTGTGGTATTAAACAGCCAACGGCGCAAATACGACGTTCGTGGTAAGTGGTCTTCGGGGCAGTGCTTGAACCGCTCATTTGCCGCGCTATCGGTGGAGTAGGCGGTGTAGTGTGGCAGGTGTGGGTCGCTCTCTGGTGTGAGTTCACCACCGCGAAAACCCTGTAAATGTTCCAGCGTTCTGTCCAAGCCGCCAAAAAGCGGTCCGTTAGTTGGCGAATACTCAAGTGTGATGCGTACGTGGAATGGTGCATGGTACAGATTTGCCAAAAAGAGTTCTTCGGGTTTTTTGAACTCGGTAAAACCGTCCGCTATAAGCATAGTAACCGCTGGAAACAGTTCACGCCAGCGTTTGGCAAGGGCGTTTGTGGATTCATCAGTGCGTTCAAGAGCAGGTTCAAGCATCTGCTCAAATGCTTGAGAAGGCTGACAAATACTTGCTTGTAGGGATTCTTCTTGTTCTGGTGTCCAATCCTTGTCAGTGTTGCCAAAAGCAAGTGGCATTTGCGACGCGGACGCTAATTCGGTGGCAGGCTTTGCGCCCAAATAGGCTTGCAAAAGCGCATTGATGCGGTTCAGCAGCGACGGATAGTCGCACAACTGTTCGCCCAAGAGCCGTTCGTATTCCTCGTAGAGTACCGTGAGGTCTGCAAGCCGTGCTGCATCGACAACTTCAGCAGTGGGCTGCTCAAGGTCAGTGCGGAGTGCAGCCGGCGTGATACCGTCTTCCTTTAGTCCAAGAATAATGTTGGTAAGCCGCTCCAAGACTGCTGGCGAAATTCCTTTGTTTGCGCTGGTGAAAAATTTGAGCAGGTGTTGGCGTTCAGCGCGTTCGGCGGCTTCTTCCACAAGTGCTGTGATGTAGCCCTCGCTGAGCAAACGCGGCGCACGATTGCCAAAGAGTTTTGCCGAACACAAGCGGACAAATTGTTCAAGGGTGTAAACAGGCACTTGCACGACGGGTTTGCCCGTGCGTTCAAACGTTTGGGTGATGAGTTTGCGGCGCAGCAGCCGTGCGCGGCGACCAGTTGGTACAAGAATTATCACCTGTTGCAGGGCATGGGAATTGGTTGCATGGTCAGCAATGATGCCGTCCATGATTGTCTCAAATGGGCTGCTAAGGTCGAAATCCGACGGGCGTTTGTTATGCAAAATGAAGGACATGCTACGGAGCAAATAGTTAGTGAAGGCACAAAAGAGCGTACAAGATTGCACGATATTTCATCACGGCTTCATCACGGCAAGAAATTGAAAATTAGACAAAACCGCCGCTCCGTTCCCTCCTCGCCCGCCTTCTTCCAAAGGGAGAAGACGCTAAGACAAAGAAAACCAACTATTTCTAAAGCCCTCTCCCAGAGGGAGAGGGTTGGGTGAGAGGGTAGCTCGAGAATCAAGTTTTTATTCGAGTTGCAGAGTTTTATCTACCTTTCAGGAGGAAGATACGAAATTTACGCGAAAACGTTAAAAAATGCTAACGGCATGTAGCCGCTAAGAAAATTTCGGCAAAACCCAAAAAGATTTTGTACATTTGCGGAGAAGTCATCACTGAGGTTTCACAATTGTAGGTTCTATGGCAAAGAAAAAAGTAAGCGTCACCACCGCACACGCCAAAAAAGCACGCGCACGTGCGCAATGGCAATTCCCGTTTGGCAAAACGAACATCGTGTTTTTTGGTATTGCTTTGGCAGTGATTGTGCTGGGCTACGCGCTAATGGCAACAGGCATTAGCTCCGACCCAGAGAAATATCTGGAAACGTGGGCAAATCCCGTGGCTATTGTAGTCGCGCCCGCAGTACTTGTTGTGGCATATTGTGTGCTTATTCCAATTGCCATTATGCGGCGCAGCACTGACATGAAGGCAGAATAAGCAACACAACCACCTGCACCACAGCAACCCATGAATAATCAACAAAGCAACGGTTTAACGAAACCGAAACAATGCCAACAAGTAGGGCAATACCTCAAGAGTATTGCCCTTTCTCGTTCATAACGCGACTTTGCAACGAATTCTTCACGCCTTAATTGCTGGCTCTGTATGCGACAACTCACACCAACACTTCATCAAACCTCTGTAACGCGGCTCGTAGATATTGCCCTGCAAGAAGACATTGGCATGGGCGATGTTACCGCCGAAGCCGTTTTTGATGAATACGCGCCGTGCCGCGCATCGTTTATTGCCAAACAAGACGGCATTATCTGCGGGCTGCCCATAGCGCAATTGGTGTTTGAGCGTTTAGATGCCGAAATGCAAGATTTTGAAGAACGTCCCGTGCTTCTGTGGACAGCAATGGTGCAGGATGGTGCGTTTGTCCAAGCAGGCACGGTGATTGCTTGTGTCGAAGGTGCTGCGCTCGTGTTGCTCAAGGGCGAACGCACAGCACTCAACTTTTTGCAGCGCATGAGCGGCGTGGCAACGCTGACGCGGTGCTATGTGCAAGCTATTGATGGGACGAAAGCTCAAGTCTGCGACACACGCAAAACGCTTCCCGGATGGCGTATTTTGGACAAATACGCCGTCAGCATGGGCGGTGGGACAAATCATCGTTTTGGGCTATACGATATGGCGATGATAAAAGACAATCACCGCGACGCAGCCGGCAGCATCACCGAAGCCCTCAAACGCTGCAACCAGCGTATTGCCGAAAATATCCCTATCGAGGTTGAAACCCGCACGTTAGACGATGTGCGCGAGGTCTTGCGCTGCATAGATGAGGGGTTGCGCGTCGAGCGCATCATGTTCGACAACTACACGCCCGACGATGTTCGCAAAGCCGTGCAACTGCTTGCAGGACGCTCAGAACCCATTCAGACCGAAGCCTCTGGTGGCATTACACTGGCGAACATTCGCAAATATGCCGAAACGGGGGTAAACTTTATCTCCGTTGGTGCACTGACCCATTCGGCTTCGGCAATAGATATTTCTATGAAATTTGTGCTGCCAAGCAAGGTGTGATGATGCTTGCACGGCGGGTTTTGGCATTGACTGTACTTTTTTTGTTTGTGTACACGTACCACTCACAATTCTTGGTGTGTTTATGAATGTGCAGAATGTGCATCACTCAACGGTTCTTATTACAGGCGCATCATCTGGTATTGGCTTGGAGTGCGCGGTGGTGTTTGCTGCTGCTGGCGCACGGCTTATTCTGGCTGCCCGACGCTACGAACGCCTTGAAGCACTCGCTGAACACTTAAACAAGGACTATGGCACAGAGTCGCTCTGTTTGGCGATGGATGTGCGAAATCGTCAGCAGGTGATGGAAACGCTTGGCGCATTGCCAGAAGCGTGGCAGAAGGTTGATGTGCTGGTGAACAATGCAGGGCTTTCACGAGGTCTGGACACAGTACAAGAGGGAAACGTAGATGATTGGGATGAGATGATAGACGCTAACATCAAGGGTTTGCTGTACGTTACTCGTGCTGTTTTGCCCGGTATGGTTGCCCGCAAGCATGGCACGGTTATCAATCTGGCTTCGATTGCAGGGCGGGCTGTCTATCCCAAAGGCAATGTCTATTGTGCAACCAAACACGCAGTTCGTGCGCTCTCGCAGGCAATGTACATGGACACGAATGGCTCAAACGTGCGTGTATGCAACATTGACCCGGGCATGGTAGAAACCGAGTTTTCTGAGGTGCGTTTTCATGGCGACACCGAACGAGCCAAGGCTGTGTACAAAGGAATGAAGCCGCTTTCGGGACGTGATGTGGCAGAGGTCGTGCTGTTCTGTGCCACACGACCACCGCACGTTACGCTGCACGACATTCAGATTATGCCCACTGACCAAGCAACAGCGACGATTGTGCATCGGTCGTAGTTTCCGCTCACGGTTTCTTCTCGCGATTGATTAGTGAGTATTGTTGAGGGTGTTGTGCATCGTGTTGCTTTTTGCTCTGCACGTGCATTTCCACTACACTGCCGCCGCCACGCCGTTTATTGGGGATTTCGTTCTGCGGGGTGCGCTCGACTTCGTACAATCCGTTGATGGAAAAACTGACTATCAGTATCAGCCACGCGCACCAGCCCAAAGCCATTCTGCCCGCGCCAAGTGGTTCTTGGTCTTCCACCTCTGGATGGTCAATACGAATCAAAAAGCGCAAAATCACCGCCCAAAACATCCAGCCGCTCCACGAGCCAAAAAACCATGGTGCAACACGGTGCAAAAAGAGCAAGGGCGGCATAAAGAGCGATTGGAAAAAGGTGTACAGGCTGTCGGGCGAATCATACATCAGGCTTGAAAACAGCACTCCAAAGAGCCATCCCAAGCCTAACAGGAAGATAAACCGCCACACATAACGACCAATGAGGGGTTGTTTGTCGCCAAACATGGCGTAGCTAATATGCCCGCCGTCCAACTGCCCTATGGGTAGCAGATTTAATGCTGTGACGAACAATCCAAACCAGCCCACACACAACAGCGGATAATGATACATCTCGTTCATCGGTGGCAGCCAGCCGTTGGGATTGGCAAAAATTGTTGCCAAAGCATTGTACAGTAGCGTGTCGCCAAAATACAAGCCAAATTCTGGGATTGCACCGCCAAAAACTCGGTATTCTGGGTGAATGGAAAATATAAACTCTTGCGGCGGTAAGGTGGCAAATCCTACAATGAGAAACACGACACAGACAACAAATCCTGCAAGCGGTCCGGCAATCCCAATATCAAACAGTGCCTTGCGCGTCATAATAGGGCTTTGTGTGCGAATGACCGCACCCAGCGTTCCAAAGGGCATTCCAATGGGCGGCACGGGGATAAAATACGGCAGCGTAGCATCCACGCCGTGATACCGTGCAGCGAAATAATGCCCGAACTCGTGCGAAGCCAAGAACAGCATGATAAGCACGGCGTATTGCAAACCGTAGCCCCAGTTCATGACTTCCAGCGGATTTTGTCCCGACCACTGTGCGCCTGCCATGAGCGTTGACATAAACGTAAGCACAAACAAGCCCAGATGCAGCACCCAACGGCTTTTGCGGCGAATCATTGCCGCCGGATGGTCGGTAACGTAGTTCCCAAGAGGTGTGTAGCCCATAAACGTTCAAAAAATTGTCGTTGTCGCAAGAGTTTGATTAGGGGTTTGATGACTATTGGTTGTGTGAAGCACAACTGCCGACTGCTTTGGCTTTTTGCAATAAACGCACAACTGCTTGAAGAATTGTCTGTACGCAAACATGATGGCACAGGTTCTCACGAAGCTACAAATCTATCTGAAAACCTGCACCAATGTACGAATCGCGGCATTGAAAAAACATTCCGTGCATACTTTGCCCTTGAAACCAGTACAGCCCAAGCAGTAAGCCCGGTTTACCCTGCGCTCCGACGCGCACACCAGCCTGAGCCGATTGTGTGAATACTGGGCGTTTGTCCACTATTGGCAGTTTTGCGTCGTAGCCCGCACAAAACCGTAATTCCATAGCACCGAATTGTGCAAATGGCGTGTCCACGTCCATGCCAATCTGCGGCGTAAACACACCGAAGCGGTCGGGGATAGTGTGAAACAACACCGCACCGCCAGCGTAGAAGCGCAGCGACTTCCACTGCACAGCAGCTACAAGGTCGATAAACTCGCGGCTGTAAACAAATGTTTGAGTAAAGTTTGGTGTTCCATCAACTAAATGCGAGGAAATATGGGCTACGCGCAGCCGCGCCAGTGCGTGCAATTCGTGAGAATACTGCCATGCAAACGAGGAATTCACGCCAAAAAAGTAATCGCTTGTTTCCACCGGAAAACGAAAATTCGCCTCCGAGCGCAGGCGCGTGTACGTGAAAAAATCCGCTCCCACGCGCAATTCTACTGGGTTGGCAGCAAGGTCAAAGGGAAATTCTACCACGTCCACCGACGTACCAATGTCCAAACGCAGTGTTCGGCTCTGTTCGGCGAAATTTTCCGTCTGAAACACCGCTCCCACACGCGGTTCCAACACGTGCGCCCTGAGCGGACGAAAAAGCAGAGCATTGCTCACAAGCCACGCAAAACGGCGTTCCAAAGCTAACGACTGGTTTCCACGAGCCAGCGAGTCCGTGCTGTGTGGCATTTGTGCTGGTTGGGCTGCCAAGCGTTGCATGTCCAAGCCTATCACTATCAATGCTAACGCCAGTAAAGTCCGCAACGGGTAGTGCATTCGACAGTATCTTGGACGATAAACAGAGCGACGTGCCGTGCAGAATCGGCAAAAAATCCGTAGATTCGTAGCGTTCATGGAGTACACAACAGCGTCCTTGTGATGGTGGTGAAGCGTTGAAACGTTAAATCTCTCTTTCAAAAGTGCTTGTTGATACTGCCCTTACCCGCTTTCCGCTTTGCTTCAAGCACCCTCTCCCAGTAGGAGAGGATGCCATCGTAACGATGGCAGGTGAGGGCACTTCTGAAAGAAGTTTGTTGAACAAAGCCACAAAAATACAACATTGAAAGGTATTCGCAACCATGAGTTCGAAATCCTCCGCCAGTCGCACTCACCACTTGCTGCCATTTATCTTGCTTGCCACGTTAGCCGTCATTTGGGGAAGTTCGTTTATCCTGATGAAACGCGGACTCTCGGCGTTTGCGCCACTGCAAGTAGCCGCGCTCAGGATGTGTATTGCCACGCTGTGTTTGCTGCCGTTTGCGCTTGCCGCGCTTAGGACGCTGAACGCCAGCGAACGCCGCCGATACTGGAAGCCTATTGTGGGCGTAGGCATGACGGGCAGTGCTGTTCCCGCAGCGTTATTTTGCTTTGCCCAAACACAACTTCATAGCTCGACAGCGGGCTTGCTCAATTCGTTGTCGCCGCTGTTTACGCTGATTGTGGGAACGTTCTTGTTTCGCTTGAAGCCGAACAAATTTCAGACTCTTGGCGTACTGACGGGACTTGTGGGCGCAATTACGCTCATTACTGCCGCCAGCAAGGAGACTCCGTCTGGCAACCCTGTCTATGGTTTGTTGATTGTGTTAGCAACGCTTTGCTACGGTTTTAGCGTCAATATCACGGCTCGGCATTTACGGGGTTTGCAGCCGCAATACATTAACAGTTTGTCGTTGCTCACGATTGTACTGCCCTACGCGGCGTACTTGGCATTATCGGACTTTGCAACACGCCTGCAAACAGTCCCCGAGGCTTGGCAAGCATTGGGGTTTGTGGCGATTTTGGCATCACTTGGCACAGCCTTCAGCAATATTATGTTCACCAAACTCATCAAAGCCTCCAGCCCTATTTTTGCCTCGTCAGTTACGTATTTGATTCCGATTGTTGCGTTGCTCTGGGGCGTGATAGATGGTGAACAACTTACCGTGCTGCACGCAGCAGGGATTGCGGTGATTTTTATAGGTATCATGCTTGTCAATCGAACATCGTAGGGTGGTACGGTGCGTGTGTGGCTGTCATCCGTAGCTGTCTCCGTAGCCATCATTCATTCTTGCGGTGATGAAATCACGCAACCTTGCTCGGTCAAATTGGTTTCTTAGCCGCCTTTTTGTATCTTTGAAAGTCTCAAGCAAGAGTTCGCGCAAGCAATAGCTCTCGGTAATAGCTGGCAACAACTGTTGCGGTGGCGCAACAAATCAATAACGTGAATACCGAGGCAAAAACGAAGACGCAAAAAATCTTACCAACGCATCAACTGTCGCATAGTTCGATTATGACAGAATCTCGTATTGCTGGCAATGGCAGCACACACACTTCGACAACTTCGGGAAAATATGAAGTCGTCATCGGCTTGGAAGTTCACGCACAACTGCTCACGAAAAGCAAGATTTTTTGTGCGGATTCGACCGCATTTGGGCAGCCGCCAAACACGAACATTTCGCCCGTTTCGCTTGGGCATCCGGGAACGCTGCCTGTGCTGAACCGTGAAGTGGTGGAGTACTCGCTGCGCATGGGCTTGGCAACAAACTGCCAGATTCGCCCTGTGTCGTTGTTTGCGCGAAAACACTATTTTTATCCTGATTTGCCCAAAGGCTATCAAATTTCGCAGTTCGACGAGCCACTGTGCTACGACGGTTTTGTGGAAATCGAACTTGACCCCAAAGGCGATGGCTCAACAACGAAAAAAATCGGCATCACCCGCATTCACCTTGAAGAAGATGCGGGAAAATCCATTCACGATATGGACTTAGACACGCTTGTTGATTTGAACCGTGCAGGAGTTCCGCTTATTGAGATTGTGAGCGAACCCGATATTCGTTCGGCGCAAGAAGCTGTGGCGTATCTGACGCAAATTCGCCAGACACTGTTGTATCTGGGCATTTGCGATGGCAATATGGAAGAAGGCTCGCTGCGCTGCGATGCGAACATTTCTATTCGCCCCGTGGGTCAAACAACATTCGGTACAAAAACCGAAGTCAAAAACATGAACAGTTTTCGCAATGTGGAAAAAGCGATTGAGTATGAAGTGTCGCGGCAAATAGCAGTGGTCGAATCAGGCGGGCGTGTGGTGCAGGAAACACGTGGCTGGGATGCGGGCAGCCAAACCACCAAACCCCAACGCTCAAAAGAGCAGGCACATGATTATCGGTATTTTCCCGAACCAGATTTACCGCCCATTCGTGTACCAGCGTCGTGGTTAGCAGAGGTGCGGGCGCATTTACCAGAGTTGGGCTTGGCACGCAAACGCCGTTTTGTGAAGGAATACGGCTTGCCCGGCTACGACGCAGGAATTTTGACGCAGGAGCAATCGCTGGCGCAATATTTTGAAGACTGCTGCAAACACCTTGAAGAGCGGAGCAAAGAGCGTTTTAAACTCGTGAGCAACTGGATTATGACGGAAGTCATGCGCCTGATGTCTGAGCGCAAAGTGTCGGTGGGCGAACTTGGTTTGCCTCCAAAGTTTGTGGCGGAATTGGTGGACTTATTTGCCAGCGACACCATTAGCAGCAAAATTGCCAAAGACATTTTCCCCGATGTGCTTGCAGGCACGTCGCCCAAAACCATCGTCGAAGAGCGCGGCTTGAAGCAAGTTTCGGATGATTCGGTCATTGTGGCAATGGTGGAAAAAATCCTCGCTGAAAATCCCGATGAAGTCTCGCGGTATCGCGGGGGCAAAAAAAATCTCATGGGCTTTTTTGTGGGGCAAGCACTGAAGGAATCGCAGGGGAAATTTAACCCCAAAATCGTAACCAAAATGCTCCAAGAACGCTTGGATGCTTGAAACCGTGTGCCGGTGATGGAATTGCCCAATGACGTTCCGCCTTTGTTAGGATATTTGGCATTGGAGGCGTTAGACTTATATCCGAATCCGCACAAGCAAATTTTGGAAGGGAATCCTAAATACGATGGCAAAATGGTAATGGACTTGCTCTAAGAGATTTGCTCCAAATGCTGCCTTTGCCCTGACAATGTCTTTGACAACACCTTTTGACAAAGCAACACATTACATAACATACGTACATTCTATGGTCGCAACAAGCAACAACCTTCAAGCCTTACACGTGGTGTTAGAGGGTCTCATGCGCCGCTACAAAGAGCGTGTGCCAGATGTGCAAGCTGTGATAAACGCGATGGTACAAGAAGGCATCATCAAGAGCGGCGACGAGATTGAAAATGACCACATTGCCTTTCGCACGATGGGCGTGCCGCAACTCGGCATCAAATCGTTTGAAAAAATCTTTTTGCACTACGGCTATATCAAACGCGAGCCGTACCATTTTGCCGCAAAAAAGTTGGATGCGTATTGGTATGCACCACCAGAGCCGCACTATCCACGTATTTTCGTGAGCGAGCTGCGCGTGGGCGACTTAAGCCAAGAAGCGCAGCGCATCATCCGTTCCTACACCGATGAAGTGAAAGCAGACCCTGTGGACGCGCTGAATTTGGACAATGGCACTGAGGTCGATGCGTTTTTGCATCGCGCTCTGTGGCGTACTCCAACGGTTGAAGATTACGACAGGCTTGCCGAAGAAAGTGAGTATGCAGCTTGGGTAATATACAATCGTTACTATTTGAATCATTTCACCGTTACGATTCACAATTTGCCTGACGGCTACAACACTATCCATGACTTTAATGCTTTTTTGGAGCGTAAGGGCTTTAAGTTGAACGATTCTGGCGGCAAAGCAAAGTCCAGCCCCGACGGCAAACTGATTCAAAGTTCCACCGTTGCCGAAATGATTGAAGCGGAGTTCGCAGGCGGCGTAAAGAAAACTATTGCTGGCTCCTACGTGGAATTTGCTGAACGCAAACCGCTTGATGAATTTGCACACATTCCCTACGCGCAACTCAAACGCGAGCAACGCCGCGAGGGATTTGAAGCTGCCAATGCTGATAAAATCTTTGAAAGCACATATTCAAGCCAAACAGGTAAACGCAACTGACATGTTTTACAGCATTTTTTTAACGTAGAGATTGTGGACTGGCGTGTACATATTCATTCGGATCCTGATATTCGTGGCGGCAGACCAATCATCAAAGGAACTCGTCTTGCGGCGGATTTTTTGCTCGATTTGCTCGCCAACGGCTGGACAGTGGAGCAAGTATTAGAAAGCTATCCAAACCTCAAGACGGAGCATTTGCAAGCAGTATTTGCTTCTGCCGCAGAGTGTTTGCATCGAGAAATTATCTATGACATGGCTTCACCGTAAACAAGAACTGTTCTGGGCAGATGAAGATTTCCCTATGCCCAGTGTGCAGCAACCGCGGAAACAAGGCTTGAATATTCGTTCGATACTGGAAGAGTATCCGGGAAGTAAAGACAGTACTGTTTTGCAGCGTACCGTAGATGATACCGTAGAGGATAAAGCCATTTTGCTTACCTGTGATAGTGATTATGGTGAATTAGTGTTTCATCATCGTCATCCAGCACCGCAAGGTATCGTCTATTTCCGCGTACAACCTCATTCTCCAGCAGAACTCGCTGACATATTCTTGCTGGTACTGAACGATTCAAGAATAAACTTGTCGAGAATGCTGACAGTGATTGAGCGGGAAAAAATTCGTCAAAAAGCATTGCCGTAAGACGCGTAAAAACGCTGAACCGTCCTTTTTTACAGAACTTTAAGGAATGAAGTATGAAACTTCCGTCAAGCGGGATTATTTGGATGAATGGCGAGTACGTAGCGTGGGAACAAGCCACGATTCACGTTCTGTCGCACGTTGTACACTACGGCACAAGCTGGTTTGAGGGCATTCGCGCCTATGACACCAAACGCGGCACGGCGATTTTTCGGTTGCGTGAACACATCAAGCGTCTGGAGCGTTCACTCAAGATTTACCACACGGAAATGCCGTACAGCATTGAAGAGTTTGAGGAAGTGTGTGTCGAAGTAGTCAAACGCAACAACCTCAAATCGGCGTACTTGCGTCCGGTGATATATCGCGGCTATGGAGAACTCGGTGTGTCGCCGATTGGAAGTCCTGTCGAGGCGGCAGTAGCAGCGTGGGAGTTAGGTGCATACTTGGGCGAAGCTGCTGAACGTGGTGCAGATGTGTGTGTGTCTTCATGGAATCGGTTGCCGCCAAACACCATGCCTGCACTGGCAAAAGCTGGGGGCAACTACATGAACGCTCAACTGATGAAAATGGAGGCTATCCGCAATGGCTACGACGAGGCACTGACGCTCGACATCTACGGCAATGTGTCGGAAGCAAGCGGCGCAAATGTGTTTGTTGTGCAAGACGGCGTGATGTACACGCCACCCGTAGGGGATTCGTTGCTTCTGGGCATTACGCGTGACACTATTCTCACCATTGCACAAGAGCTTGTGCTGGAAGTTCAAGAAACCTTGATTCCACGCGGCATGGTGTACACTGCCGACGAAATTTTCCTTGCTGGAACAGCCGTGGAAGTGAACTGGGTAAAATCGGTAGATAAACAGCCTGTTGGCAATGGGCAAATAGGCGAAGTGACGAAAAAAATCAAAGCCCGTTTTCAAGACATCGTACAAACAGGCAGCGATGCACATAACTGGCTAACGTTCGTGAAATAACTGTTCTGTTCCCGATGTTTACTCTATGTTTACTTCATGAGCTCACCACTTGGCATTCTTTTTATTGGCGATGTTGTGGCAGAGGCAGGTATGAAGGCATTGTCCACATACCTGCCTTTGCTTAAAGAACGCTTCAAGCCCGATGGCATCATCATCAACGGCGAAAACATTGCCAATGGCAAAGGCTTGAGTGATAAAGAGGCGCACCAATTGTTTAAGTGGGGCGCGAACGTTATTACCACAGGCAACCACATTTGGGAAAATTGGAAAGCCAGACCGCTGCTTGCTTCGGAAGCACGAGTGCTGCGCCCACACAACTATCCCGCCGAAAACCCGGGCAGAGGCTACGTGTCGGTGGTGCTGGACAATGGGGTGCTGGTGGGCGTGATACAACTTCAAGGTCGAACCTACATGCAGTCCATAGATTGTCCCTTCAAAGCCGCCGACGCACTTCTTAGCACGATGCAAGAGCAAACACCGATTATTCTTGTGGATTTTCACGCCGAAGCCACAGGCGAAAAAATTGCTATGGGACGATATTTAGACGGGCGCGTGAGTGCGGTGTTGGGAACACACACCCACGTACAAACTGCCGATGCTCAGATTTTACCCAATGGAACGGCATACATCTCGGACGTAGGGATGACAGGCCCGTACAATTCAGTGTTGGGCATGAGAACTGATGTTGCCTTGAACCGTTTTGTGTACCAAACGGCTCACCGATACGAGGCTGCTACGGACGACATCCGCATCGCCGGAGCGTTTGTGTGCATCAATCCCAATGACGGACGCGCACTTGGGCTTGAGCCGTTTGTTCATCCTTCGTTCAACAAAGGCACAATACCGCAACTATGACAACACATTCTGTTGCGAAGTAAGCAACCGAGCATTGTTACTCCAAACTTGTGAAACCATGAAGGCTGAATATTTGATTTTCAACGTCGTTGTTCTCATCGGACCGCTTGCACTAAGTTTTGAACCTACCATTCGGTTTATCAAGCAGTGGAAGGCGATAGTTGGGGCAATTGTTCTGAGCATGATTCCCTACATCATTTGGGACTCGGCGGTGGCGAACAGGCACTGGTTTTGGAATGTTCACTACACGCTAGGACCGCGCTTTCTGAGACTACCATTAGAAGAATGGCTGTTTTTTGTAACCGTTCCTTATGCCTGTTTATTTTCTCGGGAGGTGCTCCGCAAATATCTGCCAAACTCGACAAAACGCGAGTTAGAATGGGTGCGTGTGGGATGCTTTGCGTTATTGCCATTGGGATTGCTAATCTTTAGAACAGGACGCGAGTACACGGGCTTGATGCTGATGGCATTAGGTGCAGTGGCTTTGTTGGACAGACAGCTCAAAACTGACCTCTTCCTCCAAACGCGCTCCTATTGGTATTTTGCGCTGGTGATTGTCTGTACGTTCATCTTTAACATGTATCTAACTGCCCGTCCAGTGCTTATCTACGACGAAAGCTACCAACTCGATTTTCGCGTCATTACTATACCCATTGAGGATTTTGGCTATGGACTGGGACATCTGATATTGTCGGCAATTTGTTATGATTGGCTCAACCTTCGTGCTGGAAAACCCGATGCGCTACCGTGAAAGGACTATACTTCTGCCACCAGCCAGCGTTCAAAGGCGTGCAGATGCTGTTTCTCCACGCGGGCTTCAATCGTAATCCCTTCATCACCATCTACACGGCTCACAATGCTGCCAACGCGGTACAGATGCGCTAAGTCTTTCATGGCACTGTAAGGTAGGAGGATATGCACTAACTGATGGCGTTCATTGGCAATATTCAGCATCTGCTCTTTGAGTTGTGCAATATTGATACCTCGTGCAGCAGAAATGGCTACGCTTTCGGGATATTCGGCTTGTGCGGCACGTAACACCTCGCGGTCAGCGAGAGCATCAATTTTGTTGAAGACCATGAGCATCCGTTTATCACCTGCCTCAATGGCGTGGAGGGTCTCCTGAACCGCAGCAATATGGTCGTGGAATTCTGGATGCGAAATGTCCACGACATGCAGCAGCACGTCTGCCTCAACGGTCTCGGCAAGGGTACTACGAAATGACGCAACAAGGTTTGGTGGTAGCTTGCGGATAAACCCCACAGTGTCGGAAAGCAGAACTTTTTTGTGTGCGCCATGCTGACGTTCATCATCTGTGCTGGTGAGTTCAATAGCACGCACGGTTGTGTCAAGTGTGGCAAACAGTTTGTTTTCCACCAAGACCTTTGCATCGGACAGCGCATTCATCAGCGTTGATTTTCCTGCATTGGTGTAGCCCACAAGGGCAAAGCGTTGCAAGGCTTCTCGTCCTTTGCGTTGTTCAGCTTTTTGGGTGGAAATGGTGGCGAGTTTTTCTTTCAAGTGGGTAATGCGCTCACGAATCAAGCGGCGGTCGGTCTCGATTTGGGTTTCGCCCGGACCTTTGGTGCCCACGCCACCGAACTGCTTGGACAAGTGTGTCCACATGCGCGTCAGGCGCGGCAGCAGATACTGGAGTTGTGCTAATTCCACTTGAACTTTTGCCTCCATGGTTCGCGCTCGTGCTGCAAAAATGTCGAGAATAATGCCACTTCTGTCCATGATTTTGATGCCCAGTTCACGCTCTAAATTTCGCACTTGTGCTGGCGAAAGGTCGTCGTCAAAGATGACAAGTTGAATATTGTCTTCTGCAACGATTTCTTGCAATTCGGCTAATTTCCCTTTGCCCAATGCTGTGGCGCGTTCGGGCTTGTCGAGTGATTGATAGATTTTTTGTACTACCTCTGCTCCAGCAGTTTCTGCTAAAAATGCCAACTCGTCCAGATGTTCCAGTGCCTCTTCGCGGTCAGTACGTTTTGTGCCTACACCAATGGCAATTGCGCGTTCACGGGGTGTGTTCAGGATTTCATGGAGTGATTTCAATGCGTGGTCTGGTCTAAGGTTCAACAAATTTCGTCTCGTGTTCCATTGTGTTGGAATTTCTTGCCGAAATTACAAGTTTTTTCCGCAAATTCGTAGAGAGAAGTAGAAAGAATCTGCCGTCAATGCTGCTGCATATTGGTAAGGCGCAACAGCAACCACAAAAATAATACGCTCTGCCGTGATTGCCTGAAGATTGTTGTGAATTTGTGTTGTAACACGTTTTCAAGGACAATGTTGATGGTCATTTTTCGTTAGTAGTTCTGTTAAGATTGTTAAGTCAATGGCAATAATCGGGATGTTCACTCGTTCAAAAAGACTGCCTCACAGAAGACCGTTTCACCAAACCGTTGATAGGATATGAAAACATTCATGGTCAATATCACCCTTGCGAACATTAACCAAGAGTTTATGTCGCTTATACCAGAACACCGACTGCAAATCCACAAACTCATGGCAGAAGGCACAATTACCGATTACGCGCTTTCGGTGGACAGAGAGCGTTTGTGGACAGTGATTAAAGCCGATTCCGAGCGCGAAGTGTATGAGGTGCTTGCATCGTTGCCGTTGAGAAAGTATATGCTGCCCGAGGTGCATGAACTCATGTTCCACAACAAAATGACCGCATCGTTCCCAGCATTATCGCTGAATTAACAAGAACAACCAAGAGTTCCAATGCCATAGCAGCCCAGTCATCGGGCTGCTACGACGTTTTGTGCAATAACTTTTTGGGCAGCCTAAGCAGGCGTTGAGCCGCATGTTTGAGCTTATTGCCAGCAATATCCCAATAGACCCTTTTGTAATCTTCACGGGCAACGACCAGCAAAAGCGTTGCCCCTGTGGCGGTGTAGATGTCGCCATGGGTGCTTCCTGCGGCAGAACTGTGAAAATCCCCTGCTTGAAGGATGTGTCCATGAACTAACGCCGAACCTTCGACCACAAAACACTGTTCTGCGCCACTATGGTCATGTGAAGGGTATATGCTTCCAGCTTCCATTTTCATCATAATCACCGCGTAATGGTTGTGTTTGTCTTCGGCAAGGTGTTTCACCCAAATGCCTTTGTGCGTGTGTGCTGTCCAGCCTTGTGTATCGTTGTGTTGATAAGTAAACTCACCTTTGCCTGCGCGGAGTTGCTGTTGCGTTGGCACGGGCACTGGCACGGGCGGAAGCGCGTGAATACGCTCCAGCAGTGACGACTTTACGCTTGCCGGTGGGTCGGTAGCGGGCAAAGAAGCTGGTAGGTGCAACGCTGCATAGAGCATCGCATCAGTAAAATCCTCATTCTGGGCTGTATGGGTGTCTTGACCACTCGTGCCCGTCCATTGGTGAATTGCTGTGTCCATAGTTGTTGTCTTCAATATCGAAGTGTTGAGTATCAGATGTTTAGCTGGTTAACCATTCGTAAGAAGGTCGTACAGTTTTTGTAACCCTTGCCGCATCCGTGTTTTTACCGTTCCAAGCGGAATGCCTAATTCTTCAGCAATTTCGGACTGCGTGTAGCCCTGAAAATATGCAAGTCTTAATGCTTCTTGCTGTTGTGGTGAAAGCTGTTCCAATGCCGCGCGAACAAGCTCTGAACGTTCATTGACCAACACCGCTTCCAGAGGCGAGGCATGAGGCGTTGCGACATATTGCGCTGCATCCAAGCCAAATTCTTCTTGCTGACGTTCACGAAAGGCTTTCGAGCGTATGCGGTCTATGCCACGATTGCGTGTGAGCGTAACTATCCACGCATAGGCTGTACCGCGCGTTGCATCAAAACTGCTTGCGTTGTTCCACACTTGCACAAACACTTCTTGCAGTAAGTCCTGTGCTTCGGGCGGATGCTTGACAATAGCAAGAAGCATACTGTATAAAAGACGGGAATAGCGGTCGTATAATTGCTCTAAGGCATGTTCAGCTTCGGCATCACGACGTGCGATACGCTGAAGTAACTCAACCTCTATGGAACTTCCAACATTGGTACTGCGGTCAAGCGAAGAGTTCATATGCAGGGTAATTCTGTCTGTACAATACGAAAAATACAACCTTGTGGTTTGTTTCTCTGCCATGCTATCACGATAAGGCGCAAAAGACACAGCAATATAAAAGGAAAATGCCAAACAGAAACTTGGAAAACGTCAAGAATATTCGTACTTTTGGGATTATGCGTATAAAAACCTTGTCATCGGCTTGTGTCTCCTGCAAGGGAACTATTCGTGGCGGCTCGTATTTGAGCGGCATGAATGTTCGTGCATTACTCCTGCTTATCATCTCGCTTGCCAGCGCAATTGCCCCCGCTTCTTAAGCTCGCTCCACGTGCTGCTTAGTGCTGTCCTTTGTGCAGCACAGCACCCAATACCTTGCTTCGTTTGCCAATAGCTTTCAATCTGGTACATTTCTTCGAGTAGCCACCATCAAGCATGAACTTGCTTGTATGCTTGCCTGCGAAGAAACCCCTTTTGATACCTACTGCCAAAAAACCATTACAGTATCACACATTCCACGTTTTTTTGAGGAGACTTTACCATGAAAAACGCTGCAAAAACCCAAAAGTCGTTAGCCAAATCCAGCAATGTTGGAAACGGCTTGAACACTCGCGTTCCAGCCGCACACGTTCACACGACGCTCAAAAAGCACATCTTGGCTGATGGATTTGATATGGTTTTGGATTTGTACAACAGCCAAGGCTCATACATGACTGATGCCCGCACAGGAGAGCAGTATCTGGATTTGTTTACGTGTTTTGCTTCGATGCCGATTGGTTTGAATCACCCCAAAATGATGGACAAAGAGTTCATCTACAAACTCGGCGCGATAGCTGTTAACAAGCCCTCTAACTCTGATTTATACACCGAAGCAATGGCGGAGTTCGTCAAAACGTTTTTTGACCTTGCCGTTCCGAAGCACTTCAAGTATGGCTTTTTCATCGAAGGTGGTGCGCTCGCAATCGAAAACGCGCTGAAAGTAGCCTTCGACTGGAAGGTGCAGCATAATTTCCGCAAAGGCTATAAGTTTGAGCGTGGGCACAAAGTGATGCACTTCCGTCAAGCCTTTCACGGACGCACTGGCTACACAATGTCTCTGACGAACACCGACGAAAAGAAAATTAAATACTTCCCAAAGTTTCAGGACTGGCCTCGCATTATCAATCCAGCAATGCGTTTTCCGATGCTTGGCGAGAACCTCGAACACACCAAAGCACTCGAAAAACAAGCTCTTGCCGAGATGAAGCAAGCGTTTTTTGAGATGAAAGACCACATAGCCTGCATTATTCTTGAGCCAATTCAGGGCGAGGGCGGCGATAATCATTTCCGCGCCGAATTCTTGCAACAGTTGCGTGAATTGGCAGATGAAAACGACGCGCTGCTTATTTTCGACGAAGTGCAAACTGGTGTGGGAATCACGGGTTCGATGTGGGTGCATGAACAACTTGGCGTTCAGCCCGACATCATGGCGTTCGGCAAAAAAATGCAAGTCTGTGGTTTAATTGCTGGTGACCGTGTGGATACGATTGACACGAACGTTTTCCACGTGCCAAGCCGCATCAATTCTACGTGGGGCGGCAATCTTGTGGATATGGTTCGTGCAGCAAAATATCTGGAAATTATCCACGAGGAAAACATGGTGGACAATGCTCGCCGCGTCGGTGCGTACTTGGTCAAACGCCTTGAGTCTATGCAACAGGCATATCCTGAGTTTGTCTCAAATGCCCGCGGACGCGGTTTGTTCGCCGCTTTTGATGTTGATACCGTGCAACTGCGTGACGAATTCCGCAAACACTGCTATAACAACAAAGTTATCGTGCTGCCATGCGGCGAAAAATCTATTCGCTTCCGTCCACCAGTGAATTTGACCACATCACAGGTTGATGAAGGCATTGACGTGATGGAAAGCGTGTTAAAGCAAATGCGTGCTGCCCACAAAGTTCGTGGTTTGGCAAACGGTGTGTACAGCAACGGTTACAGCAATGGCACACATAGCAGTAACGGCACTGCTAAAGCTGGTAAGAGTAAAACCGACGACAAAAAAGGCAAAAAAGACGGCAAAGGCACAAAAAAAGCAAAGAAAAAATAAGCCTCAGCACATTAGAGACTGTTTGAAAACTCCTTTTTCCCTCACCTGCCATCGTTACGATGGCATCCTCTCCCAGAGGGAGAGGAAGCAGGATTTAAGCCATTTCTTCCTCCTTCTCCCTTTGGGAGCTATCCATTACCCATAAGTCCAAAAGCTAGTAATGGTGGTCTTTACGAGGGAGAAAAGTGGCGTTGAGCGATGCTCCAAGTACGAACAATATCGGTCA
>Ga0272446_1000543_pt1 | contig 58879 bp, 45 predicted proteins | sample YNPCB0061_FD_194587 | JGI IMG/M metagenome (GOLD analysis project Ga0272446, IMG submission 194587) | Hot spring microbial mat communities from Yellowstone National Park, WY, United States - YNP-CB-006-1 | ecosystem: Environmental > Aquatic > Thermal springs > Hot (42-90C) > Sediment | place... | reverse complement strand
CTCCTGACAACTGCACCGAAGGATTAAAATTATTTGTACCATTAGGCAAAGTCAGGCTGAATGCAGGGCTTACTCTCGTAATCGTGAAATACCCTCTACTAGGCACGATAGAACCATTGCTACGCGTTGGGATAAGCGTAACATTTGTAGCATCAACGCAGTAAGCACTAATACTTCCCGCAAAATCAAAATCTATTACAGGTAACGGATTGATAGTTACTTGTTTAGCGGGCGAAGTGTTGGTACAACCATTTCCATCGGTATAGGTATAAGTGATTTCATAAACACCTGCTTTGCTATTGCGTTGAGCAAGCGTAGGGCTGGGCGGTAAGGGACTGCTGGGCAGAGGTTGCGAGGGGTCTAAGACACCTCCGGGCAGGGTTTCAAAAGTTGTCGCTTCGGAAACAGGTAAAATTTTTCTAATTCTGAATGCACCACCACTTTCAGGCGAAGGCGTAAGCGTTACAGGCGAAGCACTTACGCAGTAGGCAGTCGCCATACCCGAAAAATCAGGGGTGGGTAAAGGATACACCGTCAGCACACGAGGCAGAGAGGTGAAAGTACAGCCGTTTTCGTCGGTGTAAGTATAGGTAATATCGTAATTTCCTGCTCCGGGCGTAAGTTGCGTAGTGATATTCAAATTGTTTTGTCCGTTGGGCAGTTGTAGGTTAAATACTCCTCTCACTACTCTAAAAAATCCGTTGGCAGGCACAATACTTCCATTGGCACGCGTAGGCGTAAGCGTGATAACACCTTGCGTAATGCAATAGGCAGAAATGCTACCGGGAAAAGTAAAATCTACATTCGGCAACTCGTACATTACTACCTGTTGGGCAGGTGAGGTATTGGTACAACCATTGGCGTCGGTGTAAGTATAAGTAATTTCATACGTTCCCGCTTTGCTGTTTCTGTCCAAAATCGTAGGGCTGGGCGGTAATGGACTGCTTGGCAGAGGTTGCGAAGGGTCTAACACACCGCTAAATACCTCAAAACTTGTGGCAGAGGGCAAAATTCTTCTAATTCTGAACGTACCTCCTGCCGCAGGCAAAGGCAGAAGTGTTATAGGCAAATCATTTACACAATAACCACTTGCCAAACCTGCAAAACTCGGATTAGGCAAAGGGTGGATAATGATTGTTTTAGGTGCAGAAATATTCTGACAACCATTTTCGTCATTGTAGTGATACGTGATGTTATATGTACCCACACCCATTCCTAAAAGAGAAGGCGTAAAAGTATTCACTCCTGCTGGTAAATCTGCCAAGAAAGCAGGACTGGCTCGTTGTATTCTAAAAAAACCACTTGAAGCTATCAGAACTCCATTAGCACGGCTCGGTGTGAGCGAAACCGAAGCCACATCTACGCAATATTCGTTAGAGCCACTGGTAAATACAAAATCAATATCGGGCAGTGGATTGATAGTAACGTTCTGAACCGGCGAAAAACCCGTACAAGCATTAGCATCAGTAAATACATAACGCACCTGATATACTCCTGCTTTGCTGTTGCGTTCGGCAAGTGTGGGGCTTCCTGAAAGAGGGTCGCTGGGCAGAGGTGCCGCAGGATTGAAACTTGTACCAATATTCTCGAAACTTGTAGCCGTAGGAGTAACCCGCCTTACCTGAAACGTTCCGCCTGTGGGCGTGCCTGTGAGTGCTACTGGCGAAGCACTTACGCAGTAAGCCGTTGCCAATCCTGTGAAAGAAGGGGTAGGCAAAGGCACTATGTTGAAACTTTGAGGAGCAGAGGTATTAGTACAAAGGTTTTCGTCTGTGTATGTGTATGTAACCTGATACGTACCGACACCGGGCAAGGTGGAAGGATTGAAGGTATTTACGCCATAAGGTAAATCTTGCGTAAAAGCAGGTGAAGTTCGGCTAATAGTAAAAAATCCATTAGCAGGTACGATACTTCCATTAGTACGTATCGGATTGAGCGTGGCAGAAGTTGCATCTACGCAGTATTGCGAAGCCAGACCCGAAAACGTAATGGCAGGCAGTGGCGTAAGCACCAAAACCTGCGTTGAGGAAGTATTACTACAACCTGTACCCAAATCGGTGTGGAAATAATAAATTTCGTAAGTACCCGCTCCTGATAGGGTAAGCACATTCGTTGCCAAAGGCTGAGGTACAAACGGACTGCCATCTTTACGCATAAAAAACCTATCATTTGCCCCCATTGCAGGCGTAGGGCTTAGCGTAATAGTATTAAGATTTTCGCATTGCTGATAAGAAGTATTACCTCCGGGAAACGTAAAAGTAACATTCGGTCTGGGATTGATGGTGATGGTTCTATCAAAGGAAGCAACATTACAGACCTGATACCCTTCGTAGGTGTATCTTAGGATATAGTTACCGGGTGTCATAAAGGAGGTTTCGGCAGGCGAAAGATGACTATCGCCATTAGCATAAACAGCGAGCAATGTTGTACCTGCGGCATTATAGATGGCAAAATAGCCTTTATTACTCAAAAAAGTAGCAGGCGGATCTGTGCCAAAGTCGGGGTGCGAAGGGTCGCGAGTAGTGTTAGGCTCTAAATACAAATCTACGGCTCCTTGGCACAAAACCGAAGTAGGTAAAATCGTAAAATCAGGAATAGGATTAGGATAAATGCTGAAAGTTTTTAAATCGGTACTACTACAGCCCGCTGCATCGGTATAAACCAAACGTAGCTCATAATTAGCCCCTGCCGTAAGAGCAGTAAAGTTAATGGTGTTACCTGCCAATGGCGAGAATGCCCCCGCAGGTAACTGTCGTAACGATACAACCCCGCTACCTCCCCCACTACCTCCTGATACATTGAAAGCAACAGTTAAGGAAGGATTATTCACACAAAATTGTTGCCCGTTGCTTATGTTGGTAATGGTAGCCGTAGGACTTTGCGTAATAGTGGTTGTTTGAAAATATTCGGCAAGAATTCCATTGAAGCAAGTTTTAACCTTAAACGTAAAAGTTTGTGGGTAAAAGCCTGCCGCCGCTGGGTTAATGGTATATTGTCCCGAAGAAAAAGTAAGTACCGCAGGATCTCCAAAATGTACAAATATTTGATATTTGTTATCGCCAACATTGCAAGGAAAAGGGGCAGTCGGGTTGATTGCCGTTGGTGTTGGCGTATAATTTGGCAAAATGGGATTTAAACTCACCACCAAAGGAGCATCGGCACTACACGTTGTAGAATTTAAGCCCACAATGGGCGTAACAGACTCTTGTACGGTCATTATTTGGGTACTCGAGCCACTACAACCATTCGCATCGGTATAGGTGTAAGTAATATTGGTCGTTGTAGGATAAGGACCTGGAATAAGATTGGGATAAAAGGTATTGCCAATCACACCCGCCCCCGAGTATGTGCCGCCCACAGGACTTCCTCCCGAAAGAGCCACTCCCAAAGTTTGGCTTGTGAAAAAAGTAGTAGTAGGTGGTGTATAAGTTACCGTAGGATTGCTATGCACCACAAAATTGATGGTTGCACTTTGCGTAGAACAGCCATTACTTGTGCCTACTACATACACGCTATAAGTACCTGCCGCAAGTGCTAAATTGGTAACAAGTTCTGCTCCGCCTGTAATCAGATTTACCGTACCAAAGGCAAGCGTAACAGGATTGCTATTTACGAAAAACTGATAGCTTACCGCACTGCCAAAAGCCGTAAAAGTTACTTGTTTTTCTCCCTGACAAATAGCATTATCGGGTTCATTGCTCACCATATTTACAGAAGGGTTGGCATAAACCTGCACAACTACGTGCAAGGGCGTACTTTTGCAACCTGTCGTAGTATTCACACGCACTACGTATCTATCAAAAATTGCTGGTGCGGCAGTCGTAATACCTAATTCAGGGGCAGTAGCAGGGGTTGCTCCTACTTTGGTAACAAGTAAAGTAGTAAGCGAAGCATCGGCATACCATTCGTAGTTGAAACCCGCCGCAGAGGTAATGGGGAAGGTAGCAGCACTTACATTTTCGCCTACGCAAAATTCTGTATCCGTTCCCGCTACCAATACAGGTTGAGCGGGCAAGGCAACACTATTGAACGTAGCAAACACAGTCGCACCTGTAACACCTGCAATTACTGCCGAGCTGGAAGCATCGCGTAACACTGTGCCACTTGCGGCAGCAGTAGCATTTGCCTTTATTTGCAAACCACTGATAGTGATGTTATCAATCGTTATGTAAGTAGGCGAAGAAGTATAGATGATAAAAATTTTGGTTGCCGCAATAAAAAACGAATTGATACTCACATCTCCCGTTGCCGTTACTGAGCCTATTCCTGTCTGAAACTCGTAGTCAGTGGGAGCATTGAGAATAAGCAACTGACTTGCACCTGCTTCAAAATTATCTCTTGAACCCTCATTGATAACAATATTTCCCAAAGGCAAATACACATTGCTTCCCCTGCACAAATTGTTGAGCGTTGGAGCAGTTACAGATGCATTACCTATGGTTGTAAATTCATAATCGCCTGCTGCGATGCCTGCAAAGGCAGTAGGGTCGGGGTTGGTAGCTGTAATTACCCCCGAAGCCATAGTAAGTTGGTAAGTAGTGTTGGTATTGAGTGTCAGAGAACTGATAGTTACAACATTTGCCGAAACTACCACTGTCGGACTTGTTACATTGATATTGATGGGCGTTCCTGCGGGTAGGATAGGCGTAATGACAATGTTCCCTGTACCTTTGGCAACATTTCTATCAAAAGTAAGCGTAATAGTGGGACTGGTAGGCTGGTTAATAGCCAAGTGAGTTGGTGAGGTTGCCGTAAGCAGTGGAGCAGGACTAATGGTTACAAAACGCCAAGTATTTACAGCAATTCCTGCAAAAGGCGTAGAAGCAGGTGGCACACCTGTCAGCACGCCTGATGCCATAGTGATTTCATAACGCGTGTTTTCGTTGAGCGTTAAGCCTGTAACAGTAACAACAGAACCCGAAACGGTTACATTTGAACTTGTTATATTGACGTTAATGGGCGTTCCTGCGGGCAGGATAGGCGTAATAACAATGTTTCCTGTGCCTTTTGCCATATCTTGGTCAAAGTTCATCACCAAATTGGTATTGGTGGCAATGCCTGTGGCGTTGTGAGCAGGGGTATGGGAGGAAAGTACAGGAGCAGGAGCTACGGTACGAAAAGAATAATCTCCACTAATAAGCCCTGCAAAGGGGTCGTTGGGTGGGTCGTTTTCTTCTACTACTCCCGCAGGCATCGTAACTTCGTAGATACGATTTTGTAGCATGGTAAGTCCTGTTATTCGTAGTGTGTTTCCACCTACTATTAAAACTGAAGGACTGCTCACATTCACCACGATAGGCGTACCCGAAGGCGAAGGCATAAGCGTGATACTACCTGTACCTTTTCTGATGTCTATGTCAAAAACGAGTTCAACATTTGCATTCGTGGCTACATTGATAGCCCCATTGACAGGAGAAGTAGAAACCAACGTAGGCGGTGTTGCATTTGCAGCAAACATTCCTAAAAAGAACCATATCAGCGTTAAAAAATTTAACCTGCTGAAAAGTTTTGTAAAGGTCGGCATAGTGTATAAAATTTTTGTTCAAACTCACTTAACTAAATTTCCGTTTCTATCGGTGCGGATAAGTGTTATCATTGTATTGTTTTCAAAAGTAATCGTACCGAGAATGATAATATCACCGTTAGAAAGTTGTTTTACAAGCCTTGCTTGGTCGCTTCTTGTACCACCAAATTGCTTTTCCCATTGCAGATTACCCAAAAAATCTAACTTTGCTAAATAAATATCAAAGCCATTACCTGTGGTTTGTATGTTTCCAAGCACGAAATACCCTCCGTCATTGGCTTGGAAGATAGATTTTCCTTCGTCATCGCCACCACCGCCAAGAGTTTTTTCCCATTCAATAGTTGCCTTATCCCAATTTTTATTGTCCTCAAACCTCTGTACTCTAATTTTAGCAACATACATATCGCTTCCTCCTGCTCCTACTCCACTTATGGTGCCTACCACGGCGGCATTAGCATCTCGGGTGGTAATTACTTGCTCGCCCCTGTCGTTACCAACACTACCAAAAAGGTTGTTGTAATCTCCAACAGCGGTCAGCAAATCTCTCCTTAGTGGAGTAACACGTATATCTAAGTTTCTTTCGCCTTGAAACAAAGTAGTTCCACAAAGCAAGAAATTTTTATTAAGCGAAAATTCATCAAATATTACATTTCCTACGTTATTGGGTCCATCATTTGCAGAGTTATTCGCAGGATTAGCAGTGCCATAATTTTGCGAAGAAATAAAGTTACCTTGTAAGTCGGTTGTTATTAACAACATTCTAATATCATTGGAGATCAACGTACTAATATCATTGGAGAGCAACGTAGGTCTAAAATCTCCTATTAAATAAATCTCTCCGCTATCTACACTCATTAGCAAACTCTTAACCTGTTCCTGTCGTGTATTATTAGCATATTTTCTTACCCACTCGATATTGCCTGTTTCATCTATTTTGAAGAGAGCAAAATTCAAATACTTAGTATTACCGATTGTAATAAGGCTATCAGCTCCCATATACCACCCCCCTGAGGGTGCTTTTACTAAGGCTCTGATAGCTTGCGAGGGATACTTTCTTTGCCATTGCAGATTTCCGAAGCGGTCAGTTTTTACTAAATAAGCTACTTCTTTGCCCGTAATTTCATCAATAACAGGTATATTGATAGAACCTGCAATCAGAAAGCCTCCGTCATTGGTTTCTTGCACGTCGTAGGCTTTTTCGTCCAAAGCACCGCCATACATTTTATAGAATGTGTCTTTTTCAGAAACGGTGAGTTTGGGACTTACCTTACAAGCCACCAAAAAAGCAATGAGGTTAAGGACAAATATGATTTTTTTCATAATTTATACTAAAAATAAAATAAACCAAAACGCACAGAAAAATAGATTTTTTGAAGAAATCTTTGAAAAACTACTTTTGCTTATGTATATTTTGTACTTATACATACGATTGAACAAGATAAAGTAAAACAAAATTTTCACAGACTTACTAAAAACTTTCCTGAAATGGCTTTTAGATTGCACTAATTGGCACTTTCTATCTTGATTTCCTCGCTTGGCTTCTTAATTTTCTTTTCTTTTTTCTTAGGATTGTATAAAGGATAATTGTAGCCCAGCGAAAACATCATAGCACTCATTTTGTAGTCGTTGTCAATAAAGCCGTAGCGAGCTATTTCTTCTTGCAAGTCAAATCGCTTGGCATCTTTTATCATACTCATAAAAGCATAATGATACCTCACGTCGGCGTACAAATGCCCTAAACCGATTTTATACTCTACCCCTACTCCCAACAAACCTGATGCTGTAATACTATTTCTCAAATCTTTCATAGAAATAGCTTTTCCCTCTACTGAACGCCTTACCTCACCATCAAAAATGTCGTTTCTTTGCGGGTTCAATGAAGCACTCAGTAAAAGATGTGGAGTAATACCTACATACACATAGGGTTTAAATCCGTTCAAATCAAAATTATATTTGTTTTTAAAATTGTATTTTGCCAAAACGGATAAATCTATTCTTGCTTGTGATTCGGTGGCAGTGAGTTGGGCAAAGTCAAAATAAAGTGCCTCAAAACGATAGCGATGCGAAACAAAATTGGGATTGAAAGTTATTTCTATGTTGTTGGTGAGGGGTTTTGAGAGGCTTAATCCTACTTGAAAGCCAAGTAAGCTATTGTATAGCATACTTTGCGTAGTAGGATTGTCTGTGCTATACAATGTCGTAACATTCATCAAAGGGAAATTGGTGCCTGCTCCCCCACCAACAATCAGGTAAGGGCGAATTCTGTATTGCTTGTACAACTCTACAAATTCGGCGGGGTCATTAGGTTTCAGTTTATATTCGGGATTGATACGCAGCAAGTTGTGCATATTTTCCGAAGCCTTATCATCTTGATTCTGATAAAGATAAATGATAGCAAGCAATCTATAAGCCCTTACTCTCTCCTCTTTATTAAAGCCTCCTATTTTCAAACATTCTTCCAAAGCCGCAACAGCATTGCTCAGCAAACCATCTTCAAAGTTGGTTTCACTTTCTTGCAATTTTACAGAGCAATCGCTTTGCCCCTCTTGCCTATCGTTTTGGGCAAAAACGACAAAATGAAAGAAGAAAAAGCATATAAAAAATGATATTTTTTTCATTGTTTTTGATTTTTTGAAATTTGACCTTCTCCTAAACCTCTCCAAAGGAGAGAGACTTTTTTATACTCAAAAATAATTGATTTTTCGCTTTTCTGTACATTTCGGCTACGCTCAATGTACAGAAAAGCAGTTTTTCTCAAAACTTTTTACAAAAACCACTTTTGATTGAGTATAATAAGTACATAGTTTTGCTATTTACTAGTCTCGTAGCGTCAAAAAACATTATTCCCTTTTGGGCAAATTGCCGCAAGTTCTCTCATAAGGCACATCTTCATCATCGGCAACGTAACGTTTCCATTCTTCATCACTCATATTTTTCTTGATTTTACTGCATAGGTAATCGCTCATTTTGGTAATATCAGTGTACCAGAAACGCACGGTTCTATCTTTTGTACCTGCAATGAGTTTAGTGCCATCGGCATTGAAACTAAGAGCAGTAACCCAAGTGGTGTAGTCATTGAATACCATTGGCTCGGTGTTGAGGTTATTCATATTCCAAACCCTGACGGTTTTATCCATACTTGCCGAAGCCATCTGTTTGTCGTCGTTGCTGAATACTATATCGGTAATTTCTCTGTTGTGTCCAAAGAGATTGATAGGTTTATCTGCACTTTTGGCAATTTGATATAGTTTGAGTTTGCCTGCTTGATTGCCTACGGCAAGCCATTTACCATTATGGCTCACTTTCACTGCTCCGATAGGCTGGTTATCGGTTACGAAAACTCTTTGCTCTCCTGAATTGGTATCCCAAAATACTACTTGTCCTACTTTATTTCCTGTGATGATATTATTTCCGTCGGCAGTAATAGCCAGCGAAGTTACTTGTTCGGGGGCTGTCCCTAGTATTTTTACTTCTTTGTTGTTGTAAAAATAGATTTTCCTATTGGAAGCAACTATTGCGAGTCCTGCATTGCTACGAGAAGGGTAAGCCAAAAACCAAACATTTACGCCCTCGGGCAAAATAATTGTATTTTTGAGTTTTTTGGCATCAGCTTTTACATCAAAAATTTGTATGCGGTTAGAATTTCCTGCCACTGCCAAGTATTCGCCATCTTTTGAGATAGCCATTGCTTTGTTGGTGTAGTCATTTTTTACGATAAGTTCGCCTTGCATTTTATTGTTTTCTATGTCAAAACGCAACACTTCGCCTGCACTACCCGCCGAATAAACGTATTTTCCTGTGTTGGCAGGCACAATGGCACGCACATAGTCGCTATGTCCTTTTAGCTTATTGAAATCTTCGCCTTCTTGGGTACGAATAGCGTAATACAAGCCCTGATAAATATCGGGGTGAAACACGCCTCCCCCATTTTCGCTATGAAACTTATAGGCTTGTTGGGCATTAAGTGCTTGGAGTTCGGGGTCGTCGGAAAGTTGCTTTGATTTGAGAGCCATAGCTTGTGCAATAGAAAGCAAACGTTGGTTTTTAGCTCTATTTTTCTGCAAATTAGCCTCTTTGGTAGCGGCTTCGGCTTCTTTTCGGCGTTCTTCGGCAATTCTTGCATTTTCTTTGGCTTTTTGTTCGCTGGCTTTGGCTTCGTCTTTAGCTCTGATAGCCTCTAAGCGTCGCTGGTCGGCGATTTCACGTTGCTTTTCGGCTTCTTCTTTTTGCTGTTCGGCTTCTGTCTTTGCTATTTCGGCTAAGTTCTTTTGCCTTTCAGCCTCTTCTTTGGCTTTTTCGGCTTCTGTTTTTTGGGCTAAGGCTTCTTTTTCTTTTTCTTTGGCAAGTTTTTCTTGTCTGATGGCAAGCAGGCGTTGTTGGTCGGCTTTGGCACGTTGTTGGTCGGCTTCTACTCTTTTGGCAAGGGCATAAATGAGGAAGGCAATCGCAACAAGCGTAAAAAGCCCCATAATAATTGCCGTGATACGCGTGCGTTTCAAAGTACGCTTTTGTAGCATTTCTTTGATACGTTGCTCGGTTTCGTATTCTTTTTGGCTATAATCCAAAAAGACCATAGCTCGTTCAAAGGCGGGGTTGTGTCTTTGAGCCCAAACGAGTGAAGGTTTGTGTTTTTCACGCCAGTTGAGGGCAAGTTGGAGGTCGGGAGGTCTCCACAAGCCAGCTTTACCAATTTGGTACATAGCCGAGGCTTCGGACAGCCGCAAGTACATCTGCACGGCTTCGGCTTCGTCATCAACCCAATTTTTCAGACGTACCCAAATTCTCATCAAACTTTCGTGAGAAATATCAATGATAGAATCACCATTCAGTTTGATGCCTGCCGCAGGCGTGAGTAAAGAACGCCCCGGCTCACGAAATTTATCAATTACAGCGATTACATCTTCTTCTCTTGCCCCTGTGATGGCAACGATTTCGGAGAGGCGGGTAGGTCGGCGAACGCCTTGGTTCTGGTCGCCTCCTTTTTCGGTAATACTTTTGAAAAGTTTTTCACAAACACGCTTCTGCCCTTCGGTGAGTTCGTCGTAGGCTTCGTTGGCGTGAAGTGAAAGAGCCTCTTTCATTGTACCTATTGCCTCGTAGTGATGTACGTCTAAGGGTTCGTTGGTATCGCGATGTTTTGTCCAATAATCCCAAGTACGCATCAAGGAGTGCTGTAAGATAGGTAGCTGGTCGGGGTTGTCGCCCAAATCGTTTAATAATCTCTGAACAAGACGTGGTGTAATTTCTCCATCTCCAACAGCAACGGGTCCCACGATAGCCATTTTTTTCTGCTCACGAGTCATTTGGGGTATCATATAATAGCTATTATTGATAGCCCTTGTCAGTTCGGGGAAAAAGGCACATTCGCCAATAAAATCCGAACGCATCGTAATAGCTACATAAATGGGCAAACCTTCGTAGCGAATAGCCTCAGTAAGCAAATTTACGAAGTTGAGAGCCTCGTTGATAGCCTCGGCATCATCTTGCCTTCTGAAACGGAAAAGTTCCTCGAATTGGTCAATCAGAATGAGTGTATTTTTATCCGAAAATTCACGCGTCTGCATAATCGCCTCAATCAATCCCAAAGAACTGCTACGCAAAAGCGTTGAGATGATTTTCTTTCTGATTTTTTTATCTTCCTCGCTGGCATTTTGTTGAGGAATTTTTTTGAAGATAGCCTCTGCCAGATTATCAATCGGAGAGGCTCCCGGGCGAGCTACTACCACGTTCCAATTAGAAGTTTTATTAGCTACAAAGCCTCCATACAAAATCGGAATAACTCCACAATAGATAAAAGATGATTTACCACTTCCCGAAGGACCCACCACAGCCACAAACCTGTTTTCGTAGAGTTTCATCAGTACCTCGTCGCTTTGCCCTTCTCTACCAAAAAACAAATGACTCTCCTCTATGGTAAAAGGACGCAATCCGGGGAAAGGGTTGAAACCTATTCCTTGTTGGGTGGTACTACTTGTGAGTGTTGCTTGCGTTTCCATAAAACAAGTTTAGGATATAGTTGCTAAAAATTCATTGATTTCGGTCTGCATCAGATTATCGTGTAACTCAATGACCTGAATGCCATTGTTCTTCATAAAATCATCAGGCTGAAAGACCGATGTAGAAAGAATGGCTTTGTACTGTAAGGGTTTGCTTCTTCCAAAGCCCGGTGCTTTGAGCAAGTCTAATAGTTTCATAGCTATCCACTGCTTGCTTACTTTTCCGTTGTAGATGATTGCTGCCTTGCAAGTTACCAAATTTTCTATATGAGATTTTCTGCTTTCCAAGAGTGAGGTACGAAACTCTGGTTCTAATACTTTAAAGCCCCTTTGTTTCAGATATTCAAGCAATATACTTGCCTCCTGAGCGTCCATAGGGTCGTAAATGACATATATGCCCTCTTGCGATTTGGCGTGTGCTAAGTTTTCTACACTTCTGACTTCTTGCTCGTTCAAAATTCTTCTGATAGCCTGCTTTAAATCTTCTAAGGGTACTTGTAAGATTTCTGCTCCTTCTAAGGCTTCGGCATTTTGGCGTAGATTATCTACAAAAACCCTCTGCCTTTCACTGCCGAATTTGGTTTGTGGTGGTAGCCATATAATTCTTGAAAAAGGTCTTTTCTCATCGTATATGGAGTTTTTTGTTGCTGAAAGCATCGTGCTATGCTCGGTAGCAAGCGTATTTTGTAGCTCTATAAGAGAAACTCCGTCTTCTTCGAGAGGCTCTCCATACGATGCCCCTATCAAGTGGATAGCCAGTTCGCTTCGTTCTAAGTCTTTTTTTAATCTTGCCTCTATCTCTAAATGATTGCTTGGCAGATTTTGGTCTGGCACGACCACACACCCAAATTTTTGCAATTCTCTTTTTATCAGACTTCTTTCTATTTGCAAATCATTAGTAGTTTCTGCAAGAAATACCGTTTTTCCTCTATAAGCCGAAGCGACACTTTTCAAATGAATATTTTTGATTTCACCAAGCACTTTATAGGCTTCTTGAGCCATATCCAAAATTTGTGTCCAGAATATTTTTTCATTTTCTTTTCCGAAAAACTCTTTCATTTCGATATACTCCCCCTCCTGAGCAGTCAGAAATAAGTCGTAAGAAAGTAAATTTTTCAATATAGTAGGCTGTTGATTGTATTCCACAGGGTATTTTACTACCTTTATCACTTTTTTGGCGGCATCAGCCCCCATAATATCAGCAAAGGTTTGTATATCTTCTATGCAGTTTTTATCATTTGCAAAATTAGGAGAGAGAATGCAAATCATCACCCCTACTTGTGCAAGGGTAGAGGCTGTTGGTTTTTCTTGATTAGGATAATGAAGTATGGTGGGGGCTTCGCCCATAAGTTGCCCCAAAGATTCTTGCAGTATCTTTCTAAACCTATCTATCCAGCCCTCAGTATTATCTTTGGTAGAATAATTGATGTAAATATCATATTGTATTTTGCTCATTGTAAGTTTTTGTTTAGCTATATTTGGTAAAATCGGAGTATTTTGAAGTTTATTCTAAAAATTGATAATCAAAGTTTTGCATTATAGCGTATCTTGTCTTGTGTCTATGCTTTTATTTTGTTTTGATAGAAGCTGGTGTCAAATCATCGGCAACGGCATCAATGAAGGCACGAGCAAATTCGTGATTTTTTTGTATCATTGCATAGAATAAATCTTTATCTATTTCGTAGATGATTGTTTCGGCTTGAGCTGTAAGTGTTGCAGCAATAGTATCTTCTTCGCCCAGATAGAGGTGTCCGAATATCTCACGAGTATTGTAAGCATCTAATACAAGTCCGTTATTTTTAGCTTCTACTTTACCCTGAGCCACAATAGATATTGGTATATGTCGGCTATCTTCCCCCTGCTGATAGATAATGGTTTCCTCTTTGTATCGTTTTTCCACAATTAGCTCTACAAGTTCCGAAACAATATCAGAAGGCACATTTTGCATAAAATCAATATCTTTCAAGAACATTGTTTTTTCCAGACGCAAAGGCATCAGATATTCTTTCTTGGCATACAAAGACTTTTCTAAAACGGCTTCTATGTTCTCTACATTTGTTTCGGGCAATCGGTTTTTTATTTTTTCATAGACTTCTGGCTTATGCTTACAGATTGCCCAAGCCGAAGTTTCGTGGAGCAAGGGGTCGGGGTGGAAAAGATTGGCAACAAGTTCATCAAAAGAGTCTAATTTTTCTTCAAAACCTAAGGCGTAGATGGCACAAGCACGTGTCCAGCGGTTGGTGTAAGAATAATCGCGACTGATAAGGTGTTTGAGAACTTCTACACTATTGAACCTTTCTCTTGGGAAAAACTCTTGCAAGCGTTCAATTTTTTCTTCGGGCGAAAAATCTTCGAGCAAGGGAAACAATTTAGGTTTGAGTTCATCAGCCAAAAAGACATTGAGTAGCTCAATGGCAAATACGTGAGCATCTGCCGACTCGCTTTCTAGGTTTTGCTTAACCAACTGTACCGATTGCGGGTCATAGACCAAAGATAGTAGCGTAAAAATACCTTCAAAATTATAGGCAATCTCATCTTCCAAAGATTTACGTAGGTAACGGGTATGTTTTTCTTTGCTAATTTCGAGCAAAGCCGCCATATCCCAAGCTGCATCACCAATTTCAATTTCAATGATATGACTAATCAGGGCTGTGCGTTCGGCAGGCACACGGATATTATTGTAGCTAAAAGCATACAAAACTTGCTCCACGATTTCGGCATCGGGGAAGTTTATCTTTGCCCAAAGCAGTTCTATGGCTCTTTCTGTCCCGATACGTCCATATATTTCGGTGATACGCCTCATTACCTCCTCATCTTGCCCCGATTTATGAAAAGCGGCTTCTAAGGTATTCAACACGCTATCACCTGCCGCTATCAGGGCGGCAGCGGCGGCATTGGCATAAACAGGTGAGGCGAGCAAATCTATGAGAATAGTCCAAGTTTCTGGTTTCCTGATTTTTCGGCAGGCGTGAATGGCATACATACGCACACGCATATCTACATCGCGTAGCAGTTCCAAAAGCAGAAACTCGTTATCGTGACTAGCAAGATGAGGCAATTTTTTAGCTGCCAAAATTCTGTCCTCTATCTTTCTTGACTTTACAAGTTGGTATAGTTCTTTATCAGTAATTTTTGAAGTTTGCGAAACCAAGCCTTCGGAGGTAATCATCAAAGCATTTATTTTCGCCAAGGCATATTTTTTAGCAGGATGGTTCTGCTCATTGCTGTTGGCAACTCTTACCAATTCTTCTTCAAAAATAGCTGGCTCTAATTTTTCTAAAAGTTTGAGAGCAAAAATTACTCTTTCGGGATAAGGTGCATAGGCTTCTTTGCGAAGCATTTTGTCTAAGGATTGCTCAGTAGCGGCACTTCTGGTAATTTTGCTTTTAGAAGTTACTAATGTCTTGCGAAGCGTATCTTTGTAGCCTGCATACATTTTGTTGGTGGTATAAGCCCATAGCCCCGCAATAGGTACGAGCAAGATAGAAAAGAGTAGAATATTAGAAAAATCAAAATATTGCACAACAAACAGCAAAACCCCCGCTATCAAACCCGCACCAACTTTAACGATACCATCCATTCGGCTCAATACATCGAGCCTTACAGAGGAATCAATGGGAAAATAATACAATTTGAAAGCGGCATCGTCCATAGACTCTTTGAGTGCCGAAGAAAATAGTTTGCTTAATGAAATAGCCAAAAAGAAAAGCACAAAACCTCCTCCGCCATCTTCCAAAGGCTTGTAGCCCGAAACAGTACCTATCAGAATAGCCACACCTGTAAGGGTTACTAAAAGCAAAGGATTGATAAGCAAAGCCACTCTTGTACCATACAACTCTATGATTTTATCTACGGCAAATATCTGAATGGCGAGCATAAAAAAGATAATTACCCCCTCAAAAATGGCAATAAAGTTCTGCAAATCTCTTTCATCGGGATATTGTTGCCCAACTACGTTCAAGAAGGAGTAATCCACAAATTGGTGGGAAATGGTAGCCAAAACCAAGAAGAAAGCCATCAGGACAATATATTTGTTCCTGAACATTTTACGAATCCCATAACGCCCTGTTTGCCCTTCAATTTTTTTCAATTTACCAAAACTAATGAGCGGAGAAATAAGTACCAAAGCAAAATATACGATTACGATAAAAATCCCCACTACAAAAGTAATATCTACCAAATCTTCGGTGGTAGGTACAAGGGCAGAGAAAATAGGAATAGCAAAAAAGGTAGCCAAAGTAGCTAAGCCCTTTCCTATATCTACCCCTCCAACAATTCTTTTTTGCTGTTTGAGTGTAAACATACGAGCTATCGTACCCCAGAAAACTAATCCTACCAGAGCATCAATGGGACCCATCATCACCAAAGAAGCGAATATGATATTGTTTTTTATTTCAGCATCATCAATAAAAGCAAAACCTGCACGCAAAAAGCCCATTAGAGCCACTACGATAATCAGAGTTGCAATAGAAAGTGAAGGATAAGCCACCCTATTGGAAAGAAACGAGAAGATATAAGTAATGACGATACCTACTACCCCAGTAGCAATAATTACGACAGGAAGCCATTTGTCTTCGTCCCAGTTATTCAAAAAAAGTGTCATCGTTGCTACATCGTAAGTAGCTATAAAAACCCCAGTCAAAAACCCTAAGAGTAGCAAGGTCATTACCTGTACATACTCGCTTTTTTCAATGTTGAGGATTTTTAATAAAAATCTTTTCATAATTGTAAAACCCGCCTAAATAAAGTATAAAATAGTTTTGGCATTTTTTTAGAAAACTAACAAATTTATTCTGAAATTACAAAGAAAAGATGATTTTTTATGCAAAAAATGCTTTACAAACAGCCACATACAACCTTTTTTTACTATACTCTTTTAGGCATTTTATTACTTGTGCGTATCTATCGGCTTTCAGTTTCAGCCCCTTTTGACTACGACAGCGTCTATAATTATCAAATCTTAGAGCAAATCTCACAAGCCATCTACCGAAACGTATTTCACCACGCCTCGCCTGCTTTTTACGCTGTATTCAGTATATTTTATGCTTTTTCAAGCGACTTTTGGTTCTTGCTCTATTGCAATGCCTTTATCGGAACATTAGCAATTCATATTTTTGTGGTTACTTTCAGAAAACATAACATTTACTTATTATTATTTTTAGGTTGTTCTTTTCTTTTGGTAGCCAACAGTCGCTATCTGTCAATAGAAGGTATAAGTTTATTAGGAAGTGCTTTGCTATGGAACAAAGTTAAATATTTTTTTGATGTAAGCAAAAATTATTATCAAAAAAATCAAAACCTTACCTCTCAATTTCCTCTTCATTTTTTTGCTTATTTTTTCGGTTTCTTACTTCTGCTTTGTATTCTTTCCAACTACAAAGCCGTTGTGCCTGTATTTTTTTTAGCAATAAGCATCATTTGGATTGCCTACGAAAAAAATGATAAATATCATTTTACTCTAAACCTCAAAGTAATTTTATTTTCAGGATTATATTGTTTAATTGGGCTGTTTATGGTGGTCTTGTTGGGTGTGATTTTAGGGCAGAGGTGGTATCAGTATCCTGCTACAATTTTTAGCATCATTGCTACCGCCAAAAACACCTCGGCAAGCACATTTGATTTTAGCTATTATTTCAAGTATATTTTGAGCTTTGAAAACCCTTTTCTGCTCATTTTTATCACAATAGCTTTTGTTTCTTTTATCAGAAATTACAAACAAACAGAAGATTTCAGAAAAATAATTTGGTTTGTGTTTTTGGGAACATTCTTTACAATGACCTTGCTTGCCAAAGCCCCACGAGGCTTAATTTTCTGCCTTCCTTTGGGGTATTATTTGGCTTTTGAGGGAGGCAGTCATATTCACCGATATTTGATGCCCAAACATAGATTTTTATTTAATCTTTTAGTCGCTGTAATGCTTTTCTTTCAAAATAAAAATATTCTTACAGAAATTTATGCCTACACGCCAAGCAATTATCCCAAAGTAGCTCAATATCTGCAAAAAAATAATGCCCAAGTAGTTTTCAGCACCTTAGGACTAAGCGTGTATCCGTATTTAGACAAAAACATCAAATTCGTAGTAATGCGTGAGGCAAAAGATACGCTTCTTTTTAAAAATTATTCGGGAAATAAATTTTTGCTTTATGATAGCTACTGCGAAGTTTCGGGGCATTGGTCTTTGCTTGCTCTAAAAAATATAAAATTTGATACTACTTTTGTAGAAAGAAGTTTGCAAAGCAATATGCTTCATCTTGAAACGAGCCAGTATAATGGACTTAACTTTTCCCAAAGCATAGATGCAGCTCGTAAAACACAGCAAGAGGCTTTCCAGATTGGAATAAAGAAGATTAAATGAAAATTTATTGCGGTAGGCTAAAGCCTAGTACTACAGATTTATCACAAAAATTTTCAGGTAATCGTTTGTATTTTATTTCTTCATAAAATATAAGTTTGTGAGGATATAACCTACTAAGGCATATCCATTAGCTTTCATATAACAAAATATTTTGTTGTTTTCGGGGTTTTCCATATCAAAGCTCTCGTCTTCGACCAAGACCAAGCGAGGCTGATATTTGCTAAAATCCAAGGAAAGCAAGGCATAATAATCTTCTTCTTCTACATCTACAGAGAGAAAATCAAATTTTTGGGGGCAGTCGCAGGCATCTAATATTTCGGTGAGAGTTTGTGTATGAATTTTTTGCTCAGAAACGATGCTTTGTTCCTCTTCCAAAAGCATTTCTTCAATGTAATTGATATTTGCCGAAGAAAGCACATCATTTTTTAACTCTATAAAATTCACCTCATTTTGCTTGTCCGAGACAAAGGCTCGAATGGCTTTATCTCTGGGGCGTAGATATTTATATTTGGCAATCAGCTTGGCATTGGCATCAATGCAGATACCACTCCAACCACGCCGATAAAACAGAAAAGAATTAGAAATAAATGTAGGGTGATTGCAACCTACTTCTACATAAAAACCCTCTTCTGTGATTTTAGGCTTGAGCAGTCCCTCTATGAGCCTATCTTCTCCAGTAAAAGCATAGCTTATTCTTGCAGATTTACCAAAACTCAGTCTGTTGAGGGATGGAAAAAGGTACTTTAATACCCTTAAAAAAGACCAGAAGGGTGAATATATTACAAAAAATTGTCTGAAACTTACCCTAAACTCTTTTATAGCCAAACCCTAAATCGAAAAAAAAGCCCTATGGATAGCTTTACCATACAATATCTGTCTTAAAAATCTATTTTTTATCATTTCTTGCAAAGGATTTCATGCAAAATTTAGAAATTTTTTTGCATAATTCAATTTAATTGCATTTTTTTGAAAAAAAATACTTGCATGAAAAAAGCATACCTCCTACTCGTCCTAACAAGTCTTTTATTTGGCTCTTGCAAAAAGCAAGAAGAAAATAAAAAAGAAGAAGAAGAAGAAAAACCTCAAGTTGAGCTACCCAAGAATATGCAAAAAAAATCTTCTGAAAACTTGAGTGAATCCACAATAGAAGATGTATCCAAAGATGGGGACTCTGCAAATCAATCATACATATCAAGTAATTTCTACGGAAATAATATAGATGAGTATTTGTCCATCAATGAAGGCAACTACTTTTATTGGACATCAGAGAGAAAAACAAAAATTAAATTAGAGGTTTTCGATGTAAAAGAAAACGTTGTAGAGAAGGTATCTCTTGTCATTACAGGGAAAATGAAATTTCCGAATGATACAAAAGTATATGCTTTTACCCAATACGAGAGCGGAATTATTATTGCCCACCCTGATGGCAAAACGCAAGAGTACAAATGGCAAAATTAGGTAATATGTTCCAATTTTTCAGTTTGAGCACCTATCCTTTTTTTCGATTCAGAATTAATTTTTCTTCTCTATTGGCTATTTCCCAAGCCGTTAGAAAGATAAGCTGAGCGATTTTTGCCATTTTTGGGTAATGAATTTTGTCGGGTGTGTCAGTGGGTTGGTGGTAATCTTCGTGCAAACCACTGAAATAAAAAATAATTGGAATACCTTTTTTGGCAAAATTGTAATGGTCGGAACGCCCGTAAAGTTGCTCAGGGTGATTGGGGGCATCGTAGGTGTAGTCCAAAATAAGATTTAAAGAGTTTTTATTGACTTTTTCTTGAAGCTGATACAAATCGCTTGAAAGCCTGCCCGAGCCAATGAGATAGACATAATTAGTTTGTTTTTGTGTCAGATATTTTTCATCTATTCTGCCAATCATATCGGTATTGAGATTGACGATAGTTTTAGAGAGTGGAAAAATTGGCTCAAAATCGGTGTAATATTGCGAACCTAATAAACCATCTTCTTCGGCACTAAGCAACATAAATACGATGCTTCGGCGTGGGGCAAAGCCAGCTTTTTTGGCTTCGCTAAAAGTTTTGGCAATTTCGAGGACAGCCGAAGTTCCCGAGGCGTTGTCGTCGGCACCATAATAAATTTTATCTCCGATAATGCCTTCGTGGTCGTAGTGTGCCGTAATGATGATGTATTCATCTTTTTTATCTGTTCCTTCTATCCAACCTACTACGTTTTCAGTTTCGAGAGCTTGACTTTCTTCTCTTTCATTGTCTTTTCTGCTTCTGTATAAGCCGTATCGCCAAGCTGTTTTTACCACTTTAAAACTTTGCCAATAAGGATTTTGGGTGTTTTGAAGACTATGCGGTGCTTTCAAGCCCATTTTTTTCATTTCTTGGGCGATGTATCGGGCGGCTTTTTTCTGCCCTTCGGTGGCGGTTTTTCTGCCTTGTAGCGAGTCGGAGGCAAGAATATAAAGATGTTTAGCAAGATTTTCAGCTTTGATGTAGCTGGCAAAATGCTTGGCTATAGTATCGTTTTGAGCTTGGGCAAAGCCAATGCAGAATAGAAAGCAGCCGATAAATAAGATGCTGTTTTTGTGCATAAAAGACCAGTTAAAGTTCCTCAAAGAAGACAAGTAATTTTGGAGGATTTGTTTTCACCCATAAAAATAAGTGTTTCATAAACAAAAAAAAGCCTTTCATAAAAAAATTATTTACAAAGATTTTTTTTGTTTTATTTTGCCGTTGCAAAAAAATATTCTAATATTCGGTAGTAAAAATCCTTTTATTCACTTAAAACCTCAAAAAGTATGGGAATCTTTGGTAGAATCGCAGACATCTTCAAAGCTAACATCAACGATTTGCTTGATAAGGCAGAAGACCCTGAAAAAATGATTAAGCAAATGGTCTTGGAAATGCAGGAGTCTGTTACGAAAGCCACCTCTGGTTTAGCACAGGCTATGGCACAAGAAAAGAAATTGCAAAGAGATTACGAAAAATTCGTAGCCCTTTCAAACGATTGGAAAGGTAAAGCGGCACAAGCTCTGCAAGCAGGTAACGAAGATTTAGCTCGCAAAGCTCTTGCCAAAAAAGCCGAAGCAGACCAACAAGTCGCTCAATACAAACAACTCTACGAACAAGCCGCCCAAACCTCTGCTACGCTCAAACAACAAGTAGACCAACTCAAGGCAAAACTTGATGAAGCTAAAATGAAAGAGCAAACGCTCATTGCTCGTAGCCAAGCCGCAAAAGCACAGAAAGAAATTGCTAAAAATGTCGGCACTTTTGACTACTCCTCTGTTTCTTCTAAGTTTTCAAAATTTGAGGAAAAAATTCTCAAAAACGAAGCCGAAGCCCAAGCCTTTACTGAACTGGCGAGCGGTAATACGTCCTTAGACGATGAGTTTAAGTCTTTGGGTAAAGATATGGCAGTAGATGACGAATTGGCTAAGCTAAAAGCAGAGCTCGGTAAATAATTTTCAACTCCAAAAACATAAGAATTATGCCTAAATTCAAAGTAATCAAAGAAGGTATCAACGAAAATCTGATAGCCTCTACAAGAGCAAAAGTAGAAGAATACCTCAAAGAATTATTCCACGACTACGAAGTTGCCAAAGCAGATGACATCTATAGCTTCCCCTTCGGCACGGTAAGTGTAAATATTCGTATCATTGGCTGGCACAGCGAAGATGTACTCGTTGAGGTGTATTCGTACCTTGCCGAAAACATCAACGTAACCGCCGAAATGGCAGAGGAACTGCTCCGCCTCAATGCAAGTATGCACTTTGGCAGTTTTGGCTTAACCTTTGATAGAGCCGTGATTTATAGTTACTCTTTGGCAGGGGCTAATTTGGATTTTAACGAGTTTATGGCAGCAGTGCAAACCGTTGCTACCGTTGCCGATAGCTACGACGAATTGTTAAAGCCCTCAGCACAAACAGCATAATCAGCTCACTAAACCTATAAGGTTTTGAAAACCTTATAGGTTTCTATTCGTATCACCCTAAAATTTTTTGAAAAATGATGTTTATTATCATTGGACTTGTCCTCATCGGTATTTCTGTGGGGCTTTGGTTTTACAGAAAAAGTCAAATGGAAAAATCTTTTAATATCCGTTACCAAGAAACTACTACTGCCAAAAATATCTGGGAAAACTACGAAGATATTGTAAAAGCCGTTGGTAATGGCAATTACACCGAAATTGTTGAGGTGAAAGGAATAGGTATGATTGATAAACCTTTAATAGGCGAATACTCCGAAAAACCAGTTTTGTATTACAGAACCTCTCTTGTCCACGAATACGAAGTACAAGAACAACAACGCGATAGCGAAGGTAGAACACGTTGGGTTACGGTGCGTAAATCTGAAACTATCTCTACCAACGAGCAAGGCGTTCCTTTCTATCTTGACGACAACAGCGGCAAAAAAATAATGGTAAATCTCAACGGAGCAGAAAAAATTACTCAAAAAATTGTAGATAAGTTTGAACGTGAATTTTCGCAAAACTATCTCAACCAAAATCGCAATACTTCGTGGGGCTTGCAACTTATCAATTTTCTTAACAATACCAATGTGGGTGGCTCACGTACCATTGGCTATCGCTTTGTAGAAGAAGCTATCCCTGTCAATGCTCGCTTGTATGTGTATGGCGAAGCCTCCGACAGAGACGGCGAACTGATGATTGTAAAACCCAAAGATAATAAACAAAATTTTATTGTTTCGGTAAAATCCGAAGAGGAGCTCGTAAAAGATGCTGATAGTGCTGCCAAAGGCTCACTAATTGGACTGATTGTGTGTGCTGTGTTGGGTGTTGCTTCTATAATTTTTGGAATTGTAGCCAAATAACACCAAGACCCAATCTGTCAGTTGAAAAACACTGACAGCTTTTTTTAAAACAACACCGAAACTTGCACATTCAGACGATTTTTGGCTCTGATTTCTCCATTTCCTAAGTTCTGATGAATAGGTATTTGATAATTTAGCCCAAAATTTAATCGCTTGAAAGCATACATATCTAAACCTAAATTAGAGGCTATCAAATGCCCGCCTGTTTCCAAAATCTGCTGACCTGCTCGGTGGTCTTTGCCCGAGTGTTCGTAGTACAAACCGCCATAAGGCATTATCGCAAATTTTTTAGAAAATTGATGAATGTAGAAAACATTTGAATTGCCACTCACACGATTACCAAAACGATAGTCTTTACCGTTTTTCGTATTGATTTTGTAGCTCAAATCCTGATTGAAGCCCCAATTTTTGTAACGCAAATTATAGAAAATAGTAGTGAGAAAGTCCAAACTTCCCGAACCTAACTGAAAATTGGCATTGGCTACTTGCCCTGTGCCTTGTTCATCAAAATCATATTTACCTGTTGGCAGTTTCAGCCCGCCCCCAAGCCACAAACTATGCTTAAAAGTTCGCATAGTTGTATCATTTTTCATAGAAAGATTAAGCAAATTGTAATTTGCCATCAAAACTATGTCGTTGATGCCTTGAAGGTTCTTAGAAGTATTGTTAATATCTGTTTGTGTATTGGACGAATACGGCAGGAAAGTCATTATTTGCACTTTGGGATTGATGTAAAACCTGCCCCAAAGTTCGGTAGTTCTAAAATACTCGTTTGTACGCAACAAACGTGAATTGAGATGCGACTCAAACTGCATATTTCTGTATCGTAAGCCAATAAAATTCTTATTGAATTGTGGCATTATGCCAAAATAATAACTCCCAACGCCGCAGCCACATATATCGCAAGCCTGCGAGGCAGCAAGCGTAAAAAAACAAACCAATATCAAAAAATTTTTTTTCATAAGTTTAAAATTTCTAATGTCTGATGTCCTGTTTCCTGCCTCTTGTTTGCAGTCCTCACGGCTCTTGCAACAAAGGGTTTCGGATAAAATCTTCGTCGGTAAGTGTTCGCAAGAAAGCTATCAATTTATCTTTTTCATCTTGACTTAGCGGAATGCCTAAACGATTGTTTTGTTTGAGCAGTGGGTCTAAAGTTGGGCTATCTTGCACACCGCTGTCGTAATGGTCTAAAACCTGTTGCAAGGTTCTGAACCTCCCATCGTGCATATAAGGGCGTGTGATTTCCACATTCCGAAGGCTTGGCACGTGAAATTTAGAAGCATCGGTAGGGTTGAGCGTAATGCGTTCTCTACCTATATCAATCGTATCAACGCCGTTCAACCTAAAACGCCGAACAGCCAAGCCGTTGTTGCGATAGCTCATATCGGTAAAAAGCTCACCTTTGTGGCAAGAAGCACATTTTTCTTGAAAAATCTGCAAGCCTGCCAATTCTTGGTCGCTGAGGCTTATTTCACCTCTTTTGTATTTATCGTATCGCGAATTTGCCGAAATTGCCATTAGCTGAAATTGCGAAAGGGCTTTTAGGAAATTAGACAAGGTAATTTCACTTGTCCCAAAGGCTTTCTGAAAAAGGCGGGGGTATTCGGGGTGATTACGCAATTTTTGAAGTACATTACTGATTTTTTCGTCCATTTCGTTGTGAGCCTCAATAGGGGCAAGAGCGAACAGGTCTAAATCGAACACACCTCCGTCCCAAAAAAACTCGCGTTTCCAAGCCAAATTCATAATCGGAAGTGAATTGCGAAGCGTGAGTTTATCGTCTATGCCGTGACTCAAATCGTGTCCGTGTTGCGTAAAAGCCGATGTAGGAACATGACAACTACCGCAACTCACCGAGCCATCACGGCTCAAAATTCCATCAAAAAATAACTTCCTGCCCAACTTAAAGCCATCATTAGTAACAGGATTTAGCGAAAAATCATAGACAGGTTCGGGGAAATGAGTTGGTTTTGCGAAACGTATAGCAGGATCGGTATCGTGTTTTTGGCAAGATAGCAAAAATACACCGAGTAGAAGCCCAAGTAATGTTTTTTTCAGGTTTTTCATATTTTTCATAGGGTTAATTTTTTCAAAATTAGGCAGTTTCTGTTACGAAACTGCCCTATAAACCTTAGTATGCGTTGTGAATATGGTCTAAACTAAACATTTCTACATAGTTATTAGCGATATTCACAGCAAAAGGATTAAACATAACAGTATCATTGTTAGCGATTTTGAGTTGTGTTGTGCCATTAAAGAATTTCAACAAATCAACTGCAAAGTGCAATGTAGGTGTTTTGCCATTTCTCACTTTGGCTTTATCCATACCGAAATTGATAGTTTTCTTGCGAATGCAATTGATTGCAGGCGACGAATATCCCCCAAAACCTCCAATATGATAACGGAATTTGCCATCGGTAGCGGTAGATTGTGGCGAAGTGCCTTCAAATTTTACAAAAATATAACCGCTGTTCCAACTCCAATACATTCCTTGTGCAACACCTGCAATATCCAAATTACCTGTACGCTCGCTGATAGGTTTGGTATTGCGGAGGCTATCTACACCAATTATGAAAGAAACTTCATTGTAGTCGCCTTCGGGAACGTCATTGATGACAAACTTCAAAGTTTCGGGTTTTTCGTGGTCTATCAGAAAGTAACTTTGTTCTTGTGGTACTACATAGCTTACACCTGCCGAGGTTTTGAGTTCTATGTTGCTGATAAAATAACGAAGCATCGAGGGCGTAAAGCTCTCGCCTGTGGCGGGGTTGGTGTAAGACGTACCAAAGCTAAACGCTTGCGTGCCTACGAAATGCTCAAACTCAAACTCAATGCTTCCCTTCATATTGGAGTTGGGGGCAGGGTCGTGGTCGTGTTTTTTCTTACAGGCTACAAAGCCTATTACAAGTGCTAAAAAAGCAAGTTTTGAAAAAAATCTGTTCATAAATTTGAAAAGTTTAGGGTTTAGGTAAAAAATTTAGTGATTTTCATTTTTACAAAGTCCTACGATTTCGTGAAAAACATCGTGCAGAGCCGCAAGGTCTTTTTTGATTTGCTCGTCGGTAGCTTTGCCACTGCTAATGAGTTTGTGCAGTTTGTTGCTACCTTCTTTGAGTTTCTTTACAGCATTTCTGATTTTAGGCGTATCGAACTCTTTGGGAATAGCAGATTTGGCGAGTGCTTCAGCTTTTTGAGCCATTTCACCACTGCGTTTTTTGATAGGCTCTAAATTGCTCTCTTCCGAAGGGTGAAAGGTCTGCGACATTACGCCGTGAAACTCTTTCAACTCTTTCCATTTTTCGCCAATAGATTGTGCCTTCGCAACAAAAAGACTTAAACAAAAACAAACTAAAAATGATAACTTTTTCATTGAATTACAGAATTTTAATTATTTGATTGCTAATTTTTTATTTTTTTAGTTCTAAAAAATTCTTGATTTTCTTGCAGGTGTTTTTCTGAAAGGAAAAGAGCGGCTTTGATACCGACTATCAAAATAACTCCTATCAAGCAAATCAGGGCGATGTAAATCTTAAAGCTGCTGCTATGGGCTTGTGGGTTTTGGAAAAGTTCGTAAAGTCCGAAAAAACAAGCTACTTCCACAGCCATTAGCCCAAAAATCATAAATAAAACCAATACGGGCAGAAGTTTAAATGCCAGCGTGATTTTCAGCAAAAGTTTCTCGAAGAAATTGTATCTTCGGCAAAGTCTTCCCTGCTCATCAACGTAATACGTTTTTGAGAGCTTGGGAAAGTTTTTGGTTTTTTCCTTTTGAACAAGCATAATTTTTCCATATTTTCTGTGTCTGCAGTCAGGGCAAATCGCAGGCACGGTTTGCATTTTTCAAAATGCCACCGAACAGCCTCAAATCTCGTAGCAATACGATTTTGCCTTGTTGAGGAGCTATAAAATTTTAAACAAAAAATGTAAGCCTTAGCTTTTCGTATGCTTTCGCCTACGAAAAAAAGGGAGTTAAACAAAAAGGCAACAGATTTTAGGCACAGGGAGGACGAAAAGTGCTAAGGATACACTCTTGTAACAGAAAAGATAAGTATTTGGGAGTAAAAGAATTGGAATTTTCTGCAAAGGGACTTTTGAAAATAAAATTTGGCAAGGCTTCAAAAAAAGGAGTAGCTACAAATATCTCGATTCTTTCGGAACTATTTTCTTGCTGTTGTTTTTGTTTTTCGGCAAGTTTTTTCATCAAATAACATTGACCGCCACACTTCAATTCAGGTTTAAATCTGTTTTCGCAAAGATTTTTGGCAATGTAGGTTCGGTTTAGCTCAAAAGAAACTTTTACCCAAAAATTTTGGAGAGGTTGCAAAAATGTTGCAGAGAGAAGTAATATGATAGCTATTTGTTTCAAATCGCTTTTTACTTTTACAACATAACAACAGACTTTTAATTTTTTTGTTACAAATTTAGCTTGAATTTCTTATATAACAATGATTTTCGTCATAAAAATTTCTCCTTAGAAAAAGACAAAAAAGCATTTTGCTGATTTTTAGTTTTTTTACTAATTTTGCAAGCATTTTTAAGAACAAATTTTATGATTGATAAATTAGAGGCTATCAAAGAACGTTTTGAGGAAGTCAGTAGGCTTATTACGCTCCCCGAAACAATGAGCGATATGAAAACCTACGCCAAACTCAACAAAGAATACAAAGACCTACAAAAAATTGTTGATAAGTACCAAGAATATCAACTCGTATTGAGCAATATTGATAACGCCAAGCAAGTAATTGCTACCGAAAAAGACGAGGATTTCAGAGAAATGGCAAAATATGAGTTAGATGAGCTTTTGCCCAAAAAAGAAGCTATTGAGGAGGAAATCAAGCAATTACTTATCCCCAAAGACCCCAACGATAGCAAAAACGTAATCTTAGAAATCAGGGCGGGAACAGGCGGCGACGAGGCTTCACTTTTCGCAGGCGATTTGTTTGAGATGTATCAGCGTTTTGCTCAAAGTCAGGGCTGGCAATTTGAGGTTTTGGACTACACCGAAGGCACAGCAGGCGGTTACAAAGAAATTATCGCTTCCATAAAAGGCGAAGATGTCTATGGCAAGATGAAGTACGAGTCGGGGGTACATCGCGTACAACGCGTACCCGCCACCGAAACGCAAGGGCGTGTCCATACCTCTGCCGCATCGGTTACGGTGCTTCCCGAAGCCGAAGAGGTTGATGTAGAACTGAACCCTGGCGATATTGAAATGCAAACCTCACGCTCGGGCGGTGCAGGTGGGCAGAACGTAAATAAAGTAGAAACCAAAGTACAACTCACCCATAAACCCACAGGTATTGTGGTGGTTTGTCAGGTAGAACGCTCCCAACTTGCCAACCGCGAACGAGCTATGCAGATGCTCCGTACCAAACTCTACGAATTAGAATTTGAAAAGCAAAACCAAGAACTTATTAACCAAAGGAAATCGCAAATACGCTCAGGCGACCGCTCCGAAAAAATCCGTACTTACAACTACCCCCAAAGTCGCGTTACAGACCACCGCATAGGGCTTACCGTCTATAATCTTGATGCCGTAATGGCAGGCGATATTGGGCAATTTATTGAAGAACTCCGCCTCGCCGAAAATGCCGAAAAACTCAAAGAAGGCGTAGGATAACGCAATTATCAATTAACAATTATCATTGTTCATTGTTCATTGCTCATTGCTCATTGATAACTGATAATTGATAATTGATAATTGATAATTGAACTTGTGTCCGAAATATTTTTATATCTTCTCGTAATGCTGGCAAGTGTGCTGGCAGGTTTCATCAATACGCTGGCGGGCAGTGGTAGCCTGATTATGCTCCCCCTGCTGATTGGGTTGGGCTTGCCTCCTGTGGTTGCCAATGGCACAAACCGAATAGCTGTGGTGTTTCAGAGTGCTACAGGTTTGCTCACTTTTCTTAGAAAATCGTCTATTCGTTTGCAAAATCCTGCTTGGGTGGTTACACCTTCGTTGCTCGGTGCATTGCTGGGGGCATACGTTGCTACACAAGTAAGTAACGAATTTTTTAAAAATTTCTTGGGCGTGCTGATGCTCGTAATGCTGTTTCTTATTCTACTAAAACCCGAAAAATGGCTACGAGAGAAAGTCAGCGAAAACTTTAATGAAAAAAAATGGTATAATCTGTTAGGACTTTTTTTAGTAGGCATTTATGGGGGCTTTGTGCAGGCAGGCGTAGGAATTTTTTTGCTAATAGTTTTGGTAATGGGACTTGAAAAGCAAATGAAAATTGCCAACGCCTACAAACTTATCATCGTGGCTTTGTATGCTTTGCCTGTTTTGCTTGTATTTTTGTGGAGTGGGCAAGCCGATTTGAAATGGGGCTTTTTCACTGCCTTGGGGCAATCTTTGGGGGCTTACGTAGCCGCTCATTTTGCCGCCAAACACCCCAAAGCTGACCGCTGGACATACTATTTGCTCATTGCTGTTGTGGTAGCTTCTATCTTGTATTTTTATTGGGATTTCCTGAAAGCACTTACCTAAACCCAAAAATATTGTTCCGAAGGAAATTTTACTTACATTTGCTTTAAATTTCTTGTTCCTTAGCTATGCCCTACATTCCCGAATCAGAACTTATCCTAAACAAAGATGGAAGTGTTTATCATCTTAACCTCAAACCCGAACACCTTGCCGATAAAATTATCGTAGTCGGCGACCCTAATCGCGTCCATAAGGTTACACAATATTTCGATAATGTTGATTTTGAGATGAACAAACGCGAATTTATCACGCATACAGGTACGTATAAAGGCAAAAAACTCACGGTAATCTCCTCGGGAATGGGAACTGATAACGTTGAAATCCTCATCACCGAATTAGACGCATTAGTAAATATTGATTTGAAAAAAAGAGAACCCAAAAAGAAGTTCAAAAAACTTGAAATTGTAAGAATTGGCACTTCGGGGGCTTTGCAAGCGGCTATTGGCGTAGATAGTCTGGTGGCATCTTCTTTTGGTTTGGGCTTAGATACGCTGATGTATTTTTACAAACTACCTCAAACCGATTTTGAAAGCAAACTATCCATTCAGTTTCAAAAAATGCTTAATTTAGGCTTTACGCCTTATTGTGTGGCTGGCTCGGAGGTTTTGCTCAAACGTTTGGCAACTGATATGCTCAAAGGCATTACGGTAACTGCTCCCGGGTTTTATGCTCCGCAAGGCAGGGAAATCCGCACAAGTATTCGTTACCAAAATATGGTAGATAGACTAAGCTATTTCAATTATGAAGATAACTGGCTTACTAATTTTGAAATGGAAACAGCTGGCTATTATGCTCTCTGCCGACTGCTCGGACACGAAATGCTTTCTCTCAACGCCATCATTGCCAACAGAATTACCCAAGAATTTTCTAAAAATGCAGAAAAAACAATTGATAACTTAATCAAATTAGTTTTGGAAAGGTTTTGAGAAAAACTTTGTTTTGCAAATATCACTCAAAAAACAACGCCTTATGGAAGACATCAGCACACAAGAACTTCGCCAACGCCTACAAGCAGGTGAAAAACTGCATATCTTAGACGTAAGAGAACCTTGGGAGTTTGAAGAAGACAACCTCAATGGCTTACTAATCCCCTTAGCCGAATTGCCCGCACGCCTTGCCGAAATTGAACAATGGAAAGGTGAAGAAATTATCGTACATTGCCGTACAGGTGGCAGAAGTGGCAAAGCCAAAGAGTTTTTGAAAACAAAAGGTTTTACTAATGTTCGTAACTTGCTCGGTGGCATCACCAAGTACAGAGAAAATGAATAATCTTAGCACCAAACTCTCCAACAATCCCATAACTGAAAACCATAAATGAAGTATCAAAACATTCGTGAAGAAGAACTCAAAAACAAAATAGCCCAAGACTACTTTTGGCTTTACGACTGCACCAAAATCATCGGCAACGTAGATTTTTGTGTGTCTATGTATCAAAGCCAACCCGAACTCTTCGAGCAAGAATCTTTGCTTTGGGCAGAAGCCAAAAAAGGTGCATCGGATATTTACAAATCTATCGTTCAGCTCATACTGACCATAGGCAAGGCACGAACTTTTGACAGGTATTTGCCCCCTACGTTTTTGGGAGCTTTTGATGCAGAAAAAATCGCCTTCATTCCTTACAACGACATTCACGAAGTTTTTTATATCAACGACTTCAACTGGAACGTCGCCCCCTCTAACTACGACACCAAAGAGTTTAAACTCATTTACGACAAAGTAAAAACAATCATTGACAGCAAAGCCCTACTCTTTAACTTTATCCACGACGACCGCGAACTTAAAGAATTCATCAGAAGAAACTTCGCAGTCAGCAAATCGGGCTTGTCCAAAATCAAGATTGATAAAAACAATTTTATCGTTGTCTATAACAAATGGTTGAAATACGTAAAACCAACCATCGCCATAAAATGGGAAAACGCCAAAAAAATTGGACTCATTGATGGTGATTTTTATTTGGCTGATTTGCTCTCACAAGAAAATATGACGCTCAAAGAGAAATTGTTTATTCTTCTCAAAAAAGACCACTACGAATTAGACAGAGGCGAAGATGATATGGGTTTAAGAAATATTTTAAATGTCCATTTCACCGATAAGCAAGTTGCCCACTCGCAATTTTGGAACAAATACGAACGCCCCCCCAAGGAACAATATTGGGACTATATCGTAGAACGTAGAGATTTGTTGGTACCACAAGACATCAGAGAACGTAAAGGCAGTTTCTTTACTCCACAGATTTGGGTAGAACTTTCACAACAATATTTGGCAGAAGTTTTAGGACAAGATTGGCAAGATGAATACTATATTTGGGATTGTGCCGCAGGAACAGGTAATTTGCTCAACGGGCTTGTTAATAAATATAACATTTTTGCTTCTACCATAGACCAACAAGATGTAGATGTAATGCACGACCGCATCAGCAACGGTGCTAACCTATTACACGAACACGTCTTTCAATTTGATTTCCTAAACGATGAATTTTTGCCTAAATCAAAAGGGGGAAAGTTGCCTGATAGACTTTATGAAATAATCCGTGACGAAAAGAAACGGAAAAAATTAGTTATCTATATCAATCCGCCGTATGCAGAGGCAGGAAATTCAAGAGCTATTTTCAGTAAAACAGATAGAAAAGATAAGGTAAGCAAAAATTTTAAGGTGCATCAAAAGTTTTTACCCAAAATAGGCAGTGCAGCAAACGAAGTGTTTGCTTTGTTTATGGCACAAGTGTATGAGAACATACCAAATTGCATTTTAGCTCAGTTTTCAACATTAAAATTTGTTCAGGGGTCTAACTTCCAAAAGTTTAAGGAATTTTTTAAGGTAAAATTTTTAGGAGGTTTTGTTGTACCCGCCAACACCTTCGACAACGTGAAAGGCAGTTTCCCGATAGGCTTTACGATATGGAACACCGCTACAAAAGAGAAAATCAGCTATATCCAATGTGATGTATATGACGCAAACAGAAATAAATTAGAGGCGAAAACTTTTTATGGTAACTTACCTGAAAATATCAATAAATGGATAAAAGAATTTGATGATAAACAACACAAAGGCATAGGTTTTATGAGCAATCCTTCGCCAGATTTTCAGCAAAATAACTATCTGTACATAAGGATTGAAAAAGGGGTTGAACACGTTAATTTTTGGAATTTTACTGCTGCAAATCTAATTGAGGGTTGCATTTATTTTGCTGTTCGTCATTGTATTGAAGCCATCTGGCTCAACGACCGCGACCAATTTCTTTATCCCAACGATGGCTGGCAAACCGATACCGAATTTCAAAATGATTGTTTAGCCTTTACACTTTTTCACAACCAAAACAAAATTTCTAGTAAAGATGGCACAAACCATTGGATACCCTTTACCGAATACGAAGTAGATGCCAAAGAAAAATTTAGTAGCAATTTTATGTCTAATTTTATCAAAGGCAAACTCAAACCCAACGGCAACGGCACACTCTACGAACCCGAAAAAGTCAGAACTACCCCACTTGAATTTTCACCCGAAGCCAAAGCCCTATTTGATGCAGGGCGAGAACTTTGGAAATATTACCACAACCAAGAATTTCCTACCTTCTATCTGGCAGAAACAAGCTATAATCCTGATGCTTCCCTTTACGACATCAAAGAGCATTTTCAATGCAGAAATGAAAAAGGAAAAATGAATAACAAAAGTGCAGATGAAACCTATAACAGCCTCATCAGCAACTTACGCGAAAAGCTCAAACAACTTGCTTCCAAAATAGAACCCAAAGTCTATGAATACAGATTTTTGAAAAAATGACAACAGAAGGATAATCTGCTAATAATCACTCCAAAAATGGATATTTCGTACATCATCAACGAATACGGCGAGGAGCGAGCCGAATACCTCAATTCGGTAAGTCCGCCAATTTTTCAGACCTCAATGACTTGCTTTCCGAGTGTAGAAGCAATGCGACAAAGCCTTGCCAACGAGTCGGAAACCCCTTTCTATACGCGTGGCAACAACCCCACTACCGACATATTACGCAAAAAAATGGCGGCTCTCGAAGCTACCGAAGATAGCTTGATTTTCGGCAGTGGCAGTGCCGCAGTAGCAGCAGCAGTGCTTAGCTTTGTACAAACAGGCGACCATATCGTTTGCGTACAAAAACCTTACAGCTGGACAAACAAACTCCTCAATCTCTGGCTCAAACGTTTCGGTGTTGAGCTTACGATGATTGATGGCACACAAGCCGAAAATTATGAAAAAGCCATTAAGCCTAACACTAAAATTTTATTTTTAGAAAGCCCCAACTCATTTACTTTTGAGTTACAAGATATTGAGGCAGTTGCCAAAATTGCCAAAAAACACGGCTTACTAAGCATTATTGATAACAGCTACGCCAGCCCACTTTTCCAGCAACCTGCTACAATGGGCATTGATTTGATAGTACATTCAGGCACGAAATACTTAGGCGGACACAGCGACGCTCTGGCAGGTGTAGTCTGCGGCTCAAAAGCACATATCAAAAAAATCTTTGAGGGCGAATTGATGACCTTAGGAGCTGTGATTTCGCCTTTCAATGCCTGGCTCTTGCTACGAGGTTTGCGAACTTTGCCTATTCGTATGCAACGAGTTGCCGAAACTACTCCCAAAATTGTTGATTTTCTTGCCTCTCACCCGAAAGTAAGCAAAATCTACTATCCTTTTCACCTCTCACACCCGCAGTACGAATTAGCCCGAAAACAAATGAAAAGCCCCGCAGGGCAATTTTCCATAGAACTAAAAGCCGAAAACATCGAGCAAGTAGAACTTTTTTGCAACTCACTGAAACACTTCTTATTAGCCGCCTCGTGGGGAAGTTACGAATCGCTGATTTTTCCTGCTTGTACGCTTTACACCTCACAAAATTACCATACAGCCCCTTTTCATTGGAGTTTAATTCGTTTCTACATAGGTTTAGAAGAGCCTGATTATCTAATTGCTGACCTCAAACAAGCACTTGAAAAAGTGAAATAAAGTTTTTGTAAAAATTTTGCATTTTTTGTAAGATTTATTACTTTTGCTTATCACCAAGTTATGAAAAACAAAAATTTATGACCATAGAAGTATCAAAAGCTGATAAAAAAACGCCTTTTTTCATAGTCGCCTTAGTAGTTTTGGCTATCATCAATATCATTTTGGTTTATTTGATGATGCAAAACAAACAAGAAAGCATTGATAAAGATGTCTTTATTGAAAAACAAAAATTAGAGTTAGAAGAAACTGGCTCTAAATTAGACTCTGTTAGTAGGGAGTTGGACATTCGTATTGCCGAAGCAAAAAAAATGAACAGAGATTATCAAGCCCTTTTAGAAATTCAAGAGCAACTTAAAAAAGATATTGAAAAAGCTAAATCTAGTCAAGTTGATGTTGATAAATTAGTGCGAGAGTACGATACAAAAATAAAAAATTACGAAGCCTTGCTTGCTGAAAAAGATGTCCAAATTCAAAACTTGAAAGTAGAGAAAAAAGAACTCAATAAAGAAATATCTAAAAGTCAGACCGAAAAAACAAGATTAGCCGACTCTATCTCTAATATCCAAAAACAAAAACAAGACCTCGAAGCAACTATTGCCAAAGCATCGGTACTCAAATCTGAAAACATAAAAATAGAAGGATTAAACGAAAAAAACAAAGCTGATGATGACGGAAAATTTAAGGCAAAATCCTTAGAAAAGCTAAGAATCACCGTAAAACTTGTTGAAAATAACGCCGCAAAAACAGGAAACAAAGAAATGTTTGTGCGTATTATAGAACCCACAGGGGCAGTAATGGTAGGGGCTGATGGAGGCAGATTTACCGATGCACAAGGTAAAGATATGAACTACACACTCGCTCAAACCTTTTTGTTTGATAATATCAATAGAACCGTAACACTTATGTTCCGTAAAGGAAGTAAATTTCAGAAAGGCACACACCTTGTTGAGTTGTATTGTGAGGGACACTTAGTAGGAAAAGGCTCATTCAACGTTAATTAAAGTATCAACGAACAATTTACCGATATTTGCTTCCTATCTATTGCTCGGCAATGAAAGTTTTTGAAAAGTTTTTTGCCAGATTTCTGCTCGTTATCTTGGTAACAAGTAAATTTCTTGCTTTTTACTCAAAAAGCTATTCTCAACCCAACCTTGCTCCTCTGCTCGATAAAACCGAACAAGACTCGGCTCTTATGCAAGGTTTTTTTGCTTTTAGCCTCCGTAATGCTTCCACAGGAAAAATACTCGCCGAACGAAATGCTGAAAAACTCTTGAAAGTTGCCTCTTGCCTCAAATTATTTTCAACGGCAACAGCCTTAGAACTGCTTGGCAAAGATTTTACATTTCAAACGCATTTAGCCTACGACGGCAACATACAAGCAGGTACGCTCAACGGCAATATCTACATTGTCGGTGGAGGAGACCCCACCTTAGGTAGCAAAGACTGGAAAGCCAAAATGAATGACCAAGAAATTTTATCTCATTGGGCAGAAATAGTTGCTAAACAAGGTATTCGTAAAATCAATGGTAGTGTGATAGCTTATGATGCTTATTTTGGCGAATACACTTTGCCAAGAGGTTGGATTTGGGAAGATATTGGCAATTACTACGGCTCTTGTGCCTATGGACTTAACTTCAATGACAATGAATACATCTTGTATCTACAACCTAACGAAAAAATTGGTGAGCCTGCTCAAATCCTTCGTACCGAACCTGAATTGCCTTTCTTGAAATTTGAAGGAAAAATCATAACCGCCGAAAAAAGTACAGGCGACAACGCCTATATCTTTGGCTCTCCCAAAGAGAACACAAGATTTGTAGAAGGTAGTATCCCTGCTGGTGCTACTTTTGCCATCAAAGGGGCTTTGCCTAATCCACCGCTTACTACGGCTTATTTGCTTCATCAAGCATTGCTGAAAAAAGGCATACCAATCAGTCAAGAACCCAAAAGCACCAAACAAAAAGCTGCTTGGAAAATCATTGATACACAAACCTCCCCTATCCTTGCCGAAATCGTAGAGCAAACTAATATTTATAGCATCAATCTGTATGCAGAAGCCTTGCATCAGCAAATCAATAAAGATAACAAAACAACTTTAATTGATTTTTGGCGAAAAAAAGGCTTGTTTTTAAACGAAAAAAACATCGACGATGGCAGTGGGCTATCGCAAAAAAACTACGTTTCAGCTCATCAAATTACGCAATTGCTAACGATAATGTTTCAGAGCAACAACAAAGAAGTTTTCTACAAAAGTTTGCCTTTGGCAGGCTTTTCGGGAACAATGGTAAATTGGGGCAGAAATTCTATTCTACAAGGAAACCTACGAGCCAAAACAGGCAGTATGAGTGGTGTTATCGCTTTATCGGGCTATTTAAAGGCGGCTAATGGTGAAGTACTTTGTTTTAGCATAGTAGCCAACCAATACAAAGGCAAGTACAGCTATATTCGCCAGTTGTTTGAAAAAATATTGATAGAATCCGCCAAGTAGTCGTCTCTTAAAGAGTGTATGATAATTTGATCATCAATTTATACCCACTTATTTCACTGATTTTCTCAGATTTATGATTTTTTCGTTGTGTTAGTAGACACTCCCCGCCTTGCGTATCTACGCATCTATCCTCGCCCATATTCCAAAATTTTATCTACAAACTCATAAGGTTTGTAATTAGCAAGGGCGGCTTGATGAAAAATACACGTAGCGGGTGTCATACCGGGCAAGGAATTAACCTCAATGATAATCGTTTCTACACGCCCATCTGCATACACACGCACAAAAGCATCAATACGGCAATAACCTTCTACATTCAGAATTTCGGCGGTTTTTTGAAGTGTTTTGCGTACTTCTGCCGAGATGCGTTGATTTTCTTCGGGATTTTTAGAAAAACGAGCAGGTGTGATATTTTGCCCCTCGCCTGCCAAAAATTTTTCTTCAAGGCTCAACACTTCGCCTGTGGCAAGCGTTTCGGAAGGCTCAAAAACCTGATAATTTCTGCTACCATCGGCATTGCGAGTGGTAAGCATTCCGCCCGTAATTTCTAAAAAATGAACAGCGTCTTTCTTTTCAATCAACTCTTCTACCAAAAAATAATCTCGTTTCGGAAACTCCTCCCCTGCTTTGAGTTTGAGCATTTGGCTGGCTTGTGGTAACAACTCTTCGGCTTCTCTGAAAGTCATTTCGGCATAAGCCAATAACTCCTCTCTTGATTTGATTTTCTTTACTGCCGAACTGCAACCATCATCGGCTGGCTTGGCTATCAGCGGGTAACTAAACTCACGTTCCAAAAATTCTATTTCTTTACTTTGATTTTCAAACCAATTTTGTTTAGAAACCAAATAATGTTTTGCAACTGCAATGCTGTGTTTGGCGAGCAGTTCGTTGGTTTGGTACTTGTTGATAGTGATTTGCGAACTTTCTACCCCTGAGCCGTTGAAAGGCAAACCTACTTTGAGCAGTTCTTTTTGCAGAGAGCCATCTTCGCCCGGTCTGCCGTGTAAGGCAATGAAAACCTCATCTACAAGGTTTTTTAGGTCTTGGTAAGTAATTTTTTTTGCCTCAAAAATCGGATTTTGGGTGTATTTCTGCGTAATGGCTTTTGCTTCTTGCCTGATTTGCTCTAAGATTTCGTATTTCTTATCTTGTGTCCGAGGTCTTGCGTGTGATGTTTGCATTTTTATATCGTCGGCATTGTCTTTGAGCATTATGTTGATAGGAATAAGATAAAGTTCGTGTGCTTCGTCGTTTCCTGTCAGAAATACAGGTATGGGTTCGTATTTGCCTGAGGAGGCAAGTTTTTCGTAAATATTTCTGCCACTTTCTACCGAAATATGCCTTTCCGAAGAATAGCCTCCCATAATAACAGCTACCTTGATTTTTGGCATAGGGTTGTTTTGGGTATTTGAGATGGCTTGGTCTAATTTTTCTAATTGTTTGGCAATGAAATAATTGTTTTTGGGGGTTCGCAGGCGTGCCGCCAACGAAGTTCTGATGATGTAAGTCAGAAATTGCGAAGGGTTCAGCCCGATTTCTGCCGCCTGATGAAAAAAGAAAGAAGAAGGCAACATTCCCGATGTGGTGTTGGGGTCATTGAGGTAAATTTCGCTTAAAGCATTGATAAAACCATCAATACGAGCATATACATCGGCTTTTATTGCCTTAAATAGCCTGCAACACTCTTGCCTGATAGCCTCGATTTGCTCTTTGGGCAAATCTATGGGCGTAACCTTTCGGCTGATGCCGGGCAAATATTTGGCTCGGTAGTCAAATAAATCGGATTTTTTGATAATTTCGGTAGGTGGTAAGGCAATAGGCTCTCCGTTTTCGTCTTCAATCACAATGCAGGAAAACTCTTTTCCGATAATAAAACGCTCAATCAAAACGCTTTCTTCGTGGCTTATGGCGGTCAGAACAGCTTTGTAGTGGTTTTCGGTGAGTAGTTCATCTAATTTTTTCCAAAGTTCTTCGGGGTGGTAAATGATGCCTTCGTCTCGGAGGTGCTGGCGTGAGCCGTCAAGATTTTGAGCTATCAGATGCAATTCCAAAGGAAAACCAATGCCCTCGCGAATATCGGTAATGTGTGTAATAAATGCCCAACGTTCTTGCTGGGAGTAGTTTTTCCATTTTCTACCTGAAATTTCTTCAATGAAAAAGGCTTTGCAGATAAGTTGGTGGAAGGCGTGATTATCTTTTTCGTTCAAAATGGAAATCCCAATAGAAGAACCTTGATTAGGGGCTTTGATGACCATCGGCAAACCGATTTTAGCAACAAGCCATTCTAAAATATCACCTTTGTAAAAATTTTTGAGGTAATCTTTTTTCTTGATAACCAAATGTTTAGGTCGTTTAAAGCCATATTGAGCAAGTAAATCGGCTTGCAGGGCTTTATTTGTACCGATAGCCGAAGGCAATATCCCACAGCCCGAGTAAGGCAAGCCATACCATTCCAAAAGTCCTTGAATGGCACCATCTTCGCCTTGTAAGCCGTGCAAAGCCAAAAATGCAAAATCAAAAAGGTTTTTAAATTCGTGAGGTTCAACTTTTCTGCCTACTTCAGAAATTATGTTTTGTAGCTTGGTTTCATCAAGCCCCTGAACAGACTCTAAATAAATTTGGAAGTTTTTTGGCTGGTAAGCGGCAGGCGGATAAAAATCGCGAATAGTGCCTTTGTAAAGATATTGCCATTCCAGAAGGATAAAATTGCCCAAGCTATCTACAAAAATAGGAACAGGCTCGAAAAGCTCTTTGTTGAGGTTATCATACACGGTTCTGCCGCCAGCAAAGGAAATTTCACGCTCACGTGATTGTCCCCCGAAGAAAATACCAATTCGCATGAATGAGTTGTGTTTGTGGAGTATGAATTATATTTTTGAATGATAAAGCTTTGTTCGCTGCGGTTACTTCGGCTCCGCTCAGTAACCGCAGCCGAAGCGTGAATTTGGCAGGCAATTTAGCAGATTTTGAAATATGTTTTCAAATTTCCTTAAAAACTATTACATAAAGTTCTAATTTTGTAAGAACACCAAAAACTATGCTCGCTTTTCAGACTACAAAAATAGTATCGCTTTCATTTATTTTATTTTTTTGCCTTAGCAATTTGCAGGCACAGGAGGCTATTTTTATCATCAAAGATGCCAAACAAAGAGGTAATTTAGATACCTTGCTGTACGTGGCTGAAGTAAGTAAAGATGCCCCAAAAAATTTAGATTTTGCCCAAAAACTAAGTTTCAAACCCTTTGAAATTAGCAAAAACACCTTTCCTACCGATAAAAACTATTGGACTAAAATACACCTTTACAATGCTCTCGACCAAGATGTTCATTTTGTCCTTAATGTTGGCGAGGCAAGTTTAGTTACTCATTACATCTTAAAAAACAAAAACTTAGTAGCCACTCAGAAAGCAGGAACACTGCGAAAACTATCAGAAAGAACCATAAAACAAGGTGCTTACGATTACTCCAACCGATATTTGCACGCCAGCGATTTATACATTGGGGCAGGTGATACCCTTACGCTGTATAGTTGTTTGGAATATTCTTATCCCGATATGTATTATTACATCTACCTTGGCTCAATGCTTTCTCCTTACGAAGATGTAATGCAATCTTTTATCAAAAACAACATTTGGCAAGCATTTTTTCAAGGGGCAATCTGGATAATCCTGATTTATCATCTATTCATTACGCTGTTTTTGAGGCAAAAGGAATATTGGTTTTATATTGGATATATGTTTTTTACTTCATTGTTTTATGGAGACTACAACGGATTTTGGCGTTATTATTTGTATGGAGAGTATCCTCAAACGAGTATTTTTGTTAATAGTCTTGCCTATCAGGTAGCGGTTACGTTTTATTTGATGTTTATGCAACGCTTCCTCAATATGAGGCAAGATTTTTCGGAGTGGAACAAGGTTATCAATGTTTGGATTTGGTTTCGGATAGCCTACACACTCCTGATTTTGGTGGCGGTACTCGGTAATTGGGAGTATTCGTTGGTAACAATTCTGATAGAATCGCCTTTTTTTATAGAAATTGTACTCATTTTACTGACTTTATTGGTTACAAATTGGCGAAAAAACATTTTGGCTCGTTATTTTGCTATAGGCACAATTTTATACAATATTGGTTTTGGTCTTTTTATGGCTCAAAGCTATTTGATTGAACCCCTCCCCTTTCCCTCAGGTCTTGATGTACAAGTTGGAATATTATTAGAGTTAATTTGTTTTTCCTTAGGTTTGGGCTACAAGGCTCGTAGAAACGAATTGGAGAAAAAGGAAGCCCAAAAAAAGCTCATTGAGCAATTACAAACCAATGAAAAATTACAAAAAGAATATACGCACAACCTTGAAAAACAAGTAAAAGAACGCACCTTAGAGCTAAGTGAAGCCAATGAAGAATTACGTATCCTTAACGAGCAAAATCAAAGTACACTTGAACAGCTAAAAAGTCAGAAATTGCTCATTGAGGGAAAAAATAAAAGTATCACCGATAGCATCAACTATGCCCAAAATATCCAGAATGCACTGCTACCTTTTACAAATAGATTTGACGAAGAATTAGGGGCAGAAAATTATTTCGTTTTTTACCAACCCAAAGATATTGTTTCGGGTGATTTTTATTGGTATCAGGCTATCCGAAACAAGCAAGGAGAACTTGAAAAATACATTTTCGTAGTTGCCGATTGCACAGGACACGGCGTACCCGGGGCTTTTATGAGTATTTTGGGCATCAATTTCTTGGAAGAAATCATACAAATCAAGCAAGTCCATAACCCCGAAAAAATTTTGGAAGAACTTGATAAAATGATTATTTACGCCCTCAAACAAGAACAAACCCAACGAAAAGATGGAATGTGTGTAGGAATTTGCGTTGTAGATGTCCAAAAGCAAGAAGTATCCTTCGCAGGGGCCTCCCATTCTTTGTATGTTTTTCACAAAGCCTCAAAAGTGTTGGAAGAAATCCCCGCCAACCCTCAGAGTGTAGGAGGTACAAAATTTCTTGAAAATTTTAGTTTTATCAAATGCTCCTTTCCCTTCCCCCCTGATGGACTTACTTTCTATATGGCTTCCGATGGTTTCCAAGACCAATTTGGCGAAAAAACTCAAAAAAAACTTATGCGAAAAGGTTTTAAAGCCATCTTAGAAAGAAATGCACACGAAAAAATGCAAAGGCAATTCATCATACTCAAAAAAGAATTTGACCTTTGGAAAGGGCAAGAGGAGCAAATTGATGATGTTTTGGTAATGGGTGTAAGTATTGGCAACCTACCAAAATAACAAGAAAAGCGTTATTGGCTAATAAGTTTTCTTTAAATGAGTATTATTTAATCTGTGTTTTATCCGTCTAATCCGTAAAATCTGTGTTCTGATAATTTTTGAGAACACGGATTAAGTTGATATTCACAGATTTTTTCCCTGAAAATAACATAAACTAAAATAGAGCAAGTATTATACTCAAAAATAATTGATTTTTCGCTTTTCTGTACATTTCGGCTACGCTCAATGTACAGAAAAGCAGTTTTTCTCAAAACTTTTTACAAAAACCACTTTTGATTGAGTATAGCAAAGTTTTGTCTTGCATCTTACTACCGCTTTCCAAGTTTCTGTTTGATAGCACTGATTTCATCACGCAGGCGGGCGGCGGCAATAAAATCTAACTCTTTGGCGGCTTTTTCCATGGCTTTTTGCGTTTCTTTGAGCAGTTTTTCTAAATCTTGTTCTTTCATACTGCTCACAACGGGGTCGGCAAAGGGGTTGATTCCTTCGGGTTCTACGTAGTAGTTTTTAGCATTTCGTTTGGCATTAGCTACTTTGGTTTGTTCTAAAATTGCCTCTTTTGATTTCAAAATAGTTTTGGGCGTAATACCATTGGCTTCGTTGTAAAGCATTTGCAGTTTTCGGCGGCGTTGGGTTTCGTTGATAGCTCTTTCCATTGATTGCGTGATTTTGTCGGCATACATAATGACACGTCCTTCGGAGTTACGAGCGGCACGCCCTATGGTTTGTATCAAAGAACGTTCATCTCTTAGGAAACCTTCTTTATCGGCGTCCATAATGGCAACTAATGCCACTTCGGGCAGGTCTAAGCCTTCACGAAGCAAATTTACGCCTACAAGCACATCAAAAACGCCTAAACGCAATTCCCTCAAAATCTCCACTCTATCAAGTGCCTTCACTTCCGAATGAATGTAACGCCCTTTGATGCCTACTTTGTCCAAGTATTTAGAAAGTTCCTCTGCCATACGTTTGGTGAGCGTTGTAACAAGCACTCTTCCCCCTTTTTGGGTAGTTTGATGAATTTCGTTGAGCAAATCATCAATCTGATGCAAACTGGGACGTATAATAATTTCGGGGTCTAAAAGCCCTGTTGGGCGAATAACCTGCTCCACTACAACGCCCTCAGAATTTTGCAGTTCGTATTTTTGAGGCGTCGCACTTACATAAACGATTTGGTTGATGAGATTTTCAAACTCTTCAAATTTCAAGGGGCGATTATCCAAAGCCGAAGGCAGACGAAAACCATACTCAACCAAAGCCGTTTTGCGTGAGCGGTCGCCTGCGTACATAGCTCGTATTTGTGGAATAGTAACGTGGCTTTCATCAATTATCATCAGATAATCCTTTGGAAAATAATCCAAGAGGCAGAAAGGACGTTCGCCCGGTTTGCGTCCATCAAAATAACGCGAATAGTTTTCAATTCCCGAACAATAGCCTAATTCTCGCATCATTTCCAAATCAAACTCGGTACGTTCTTTGAGTCGCATAGCTTCTTCTATTTTGCCCTCACGTTCAAAAAGTTTGATTTGAGCAACTAAATCATCTTGGATTTGGCAAATAGCTCGGTGTAAGGTTTCTTGTCCTGTCACAAACAAATTAGCAGGATAAATGGCAATTTGTTTTTCATCAGATATTTTTTTACCTGTGGGCGGGTCTATGATTTGTATTGTTTCGATTTCGTCTTCAAAAAAATAAATTCGGTAGGCAAAATCGGCATAGGCAACAAATACATCTACTGTGTCGCCTTTCACTCTGAAATTACCTCTTTGGAACTCGGCTTCGGTACGGCTATACAAAATGCTTGTAAGGGCATAGAGAAATTGATTTCTGCTAAGGCGTTGTCCTAGTTTCAGATGAATGACATTTTTACCAAACTCCTGCGGATTGGCAATACCATAAATACACGAAACCGAAGCCACTACAATCACGTCTCGCCTGCCCGAAAGCAGAGCCGAAGTAGCTCGTAGGCGTAATTTTTCAATTTCGTCGTTGATGGAGAGGTCTTTTTCGATGTAGGTATTGGTAGCGGGGATATAGGCTTCGGGCTGGTAGTAGTCGTAATACGAAATAAAATATTCTACGGCATTATTTGGGAAGAACTGCTGAAATTCGCCATAGAGTTGAGCGGCAAGGGTTTTGTTGTGGCTTAGTACCAAAGTAGGCTTCTGGATTTCTTGGATAACGTTAGCCATTGTAAAAGTTTTTCCCGAACCCGTAACGCCAAGCAAAGTTTGGTGTTGTTCGCCGTTTCGCAGTCCTTCTACAAGTTTTCTGATAGCTTGGGGCTGGTCGCCTGTGGGCTGAAAATCACTGACAAGTTGGAACATAAGAAAACAAGGAGTAAGGAGTAAGGAGTAAGGAGTAAGGAGTAAAGAGTAAAGAGTAAAGAGTAAAGAGTAAAATATTGTTTAAGTTATTCCAAAGACCTAAGAGAAGATTTTAGTTTTTATGAAACCTGATAAACAATACCTTTTCTTTATTCTTTTCTCTTTTGTCTAACTTATCGTCAAGCCATTTTTTCCCAAACACGTTTCAAAGAAATTTCATAAGAAATTTTAGCATTTAGTTCGGTTATGGGGATACGAATTTGCTCGGCGGTATCTCTGAAACGCAGGGTTACGGTATTGTCTTCGAGGGTTTGGTGGTCGATGGTAACACAAAAAGGCGTACCAATCAAATCCATTCGGGTATAGTTTTTGCCGATAGCTCCTTTTTCTTCATAAATGGTTTCCATATCGTATCGCAATAACTCAAATACCTCACGAGCCTTTTCGGGCAAGCCGTCTTTGCGTAGCAAAGGAAACACTGCTACCTTCACAGGTGCAATAGCAGGGTGAAATTTCAAGAAAATACGTTTTGCTTCTTCCCCTTTTGCATTGATTTTGATTTCTTCGGTGTAAGCATTGCAAAGTATCGCCAAAAATAATCTATCCGCACCGATAGAGGTTTCTACCACATACGGAATGTAACGTTGTTTGTCTTTCTCTTGGATTTCGTCGTCGAAGTATTGCATTTTCTTTTTAGAATACTCTTGGTGGCGGCTCAGGTCGTAGTCGGTGCGGGAATGGATACCCTCCAACTCCTTGAAACCAAAAGGAAACTCATACTCAATATCCAGAGCGGCGTTGGCGTAGTGGGCAAGTTTTTCGTGTTCGTGGAAACGAAGTTTTTCGGCAGGCAAACCCAAAGCAAGCAAAAATTTATAGCGTTTTTCTTTCCAATAGTTGTACCATTCCAACTCAGTACCCGGACGGCAAAAGAATTGCATTTCCATTTGCTCAAACTCACGCATACGGAAAATAAACTGCCTTGCTACGATTTCGTTTCGGAAGGCTTTACCGATTTGGGCAATGCCAAAAGGGATTTTCATACGTCCTGTTTGCTGTACATTCAGGAAATTGACGAAAATACCTTGTGCTGTTTCGGGGCGTAGATAAATAGCAGAGGCTTCATCAGCTACCGAACCCACCAAAGTTGCAAACATCAGATTAAACTGACGCACTTCGGTCCAGTTTGATGTACCCGACACAGGACAAACGATTTTTTCTTCTACGAGCAAACGTCCCAGTCCTTCAAAATCTTCTTTTTCGAGCATTTGGTTCATTTGGCTCATCAGGTTGGCGGCTTTATCGGGATAGCCCTGCTCTTCGTAGGCGTACGCTTTCGCCTCGATGAGGTGGTCGACGCGGTAGCGTTTCTTAGAGTCTTTATTATCAACCATCGGGTCGTTGAAACTATCAACGTGTCCTGAGGCTTTCCAAGTAGTGGGGTGCATAAAAATAGCAGCATCAATGCCAACGATATTCTCGTTGAGCATAGTCATTGCCTTCCACCAAATTTGTTTGAGGTTATTTTTGAGTGCTACGCCATTTTGTCCGTAGTCATAAACGGCTTGTAAGCCATCGTAAATTTCGGAACTGGGAAACACAAATCCGTATTCTTTGGCGTGAGAAATGATTTTTTGTAAATTAGCTTCTTCGGGAGTGATTTTTTTGTTTTTATCCGACATAAAATTGTGCGATTATGAAAACCACGCAAACCTAATAGATTTTGGGCATTAAAACAAAATTGCTTGACTAAGATTTTCCTATCACCAAGTAACTCTGATGACTTCTAAGTGCAAGCGTTCGTTTTCGAGGATTTCAAATTTGCTTTTGGTGCTTTCGGCTTCGTCCAAGGCTGTTTGCAAGATTTCACGTACTAATTCTTTGTTTTCAAAATAATAGCTTAAAGTTGGTATCACTTGGTGATTGAGAATACGGATAAAATCCAAACTTTTAGCAGATTGCAGGAAATAACCGTGTCCGAACATAAAATCACTACCTTTGTAATAAGAAATTTTTTTGTTGAGAGCCTTCAAGAAGTCGGCATAAGCCAAATTGAGCAAATCGTAACGCGGATACACGGGAATCATCTCGAAATGTTGCAAGAAACTGCTATCGGTGTTGTATTCGATTTCGGCAATGTTGATAGTACCGATAATGTACAAGTTAGAGGGCAGGGCAAACAATTCACCTGAATTAGCCAAACTGATTGATAGTTCGTTTTCCTCGCCTACCCTTTTATCAACCCCCAGCAAACTAATAGTCTCGCCAAAAATTTCGGCAGGTTCGCTGCGGTGCATTTCATCAATAATCAACACAAAATTTTTAGGATTTTCGGGATTTTCCCAATAGGCATTTAGGGCGTTTTTGGCAATTTTTTTCAAAATGCCATCTTTGATATTTCCGTTTGCATCAAGGCTTTCTACGAAATGCTCGTAATGATAATTGGGGTGCAAAGAAACCATCTCAAAACGATAGCCTTGTTCTTGGCGTAGCAATTTTTTACTTTCAGGTAGTTTTTGTTTGTCTAATCCTAAAATTCTGATAGCCAACTCAATAGCCTGAGAAGTTTTACCCGTAGCGGGCGGTCCGTAAAGGAGAATGTTTTTGCTAAAATTTTCAGTTTGCTCACGTTTTTTGCGAGCAATTACTTTCGGCACAAAACTTTGCTTGCTGAGTTCTTCCTCCTTTTTTGCTTTCTTTTTACGCAAAGCACGGCTCACTTCTTTTATGAGTTCTTCCTCATTTACTTGCAAAGATTTGCCTTTTTCAGTCAAGAACCAGCCTTTTTTGTTGTATGGATTGCTTTTGGAAGTGTAGATAATGCCCGCCTCAACCAAATGCACCGAAGACTGCCTAATGCGATTTTTGAGTTTGAGCCGTACCATAGACCAAAACTCTGACTCTCTATCCAGAGGCAAATCGCTGATGATTTTTTGAGCCACTTCCGATGCTTTCAGAGGTTTTTTGTGGGCTTTTAGAACGCTAAATATCGGATAAAAAAAATCTTTGGCTTTGTAGGCGATGTTCATTAGTTACAAGTTTTTAAATTATCGGATTGATGTTTAAAAACCCTACAAGTCTTCAGGCTCATAGGGTTTTGATTTCTAATACTCTGCTACGGCACTTTCAATAATATCGCAGGCTTCTTGCATTTGGTCTTCGGTGATAATGAGCGGTGGAGCAAAACGAATTTTATCGCCGTGAGTAGGTTTGGCGAGTAAGCCTTTTTCCTTGAAACTGATGCACAAATCCCAAGCAGTTTTTCCGTCTTTTTCGGTAATATCTACTGCATTCAGCAAACCTTTACCACGCACGGCTTTTATTTTTTGGGGATATTTTTGCATCAAATTATTCATTCTTGCTCTGAATATTTTACCCATTTTTTCGGCATTTTCTGTAAGCCTTTCGTCTTTAATTACCTCCAAAGCCGCCATCGCTACGGCACAAGCCAGCGGGTTGCCTCCGAAGGTAGAGCCGTGTTCGCCGGGTTTGAGGCAAAGCATCACTTCGTCGTTTGCCAAAACAGCCGAAACAGGATAAGTCCCCCCCGAAAGAGCCTTTCCGAGGATAAGCATATCAGGTTGTACGTTTTCGTGATGCGAAGCGAGCAATTTACCTGTCCTACCAATGCCTGTTTGTACCTCGTCCATCATAAGCAATACATTGTATTTTTTGCAAAGTTCAGCCGATTTTGCCAAATAGCCCTCATCAGGTACAAATACCCCTGCCTCACCTTGAATAGGCTCTACCCAAAAACCACAAACATTAGGGTTTTGTAAGGCTTTTTCTAAGGCAGGAATATCATTATACTCAATGATTTCATACCCCGGCATAAAAGGTCCGAAATCTTTGGTAGCGGTTTTATCGGTAGAGGCAGATACAATACCTAATGTACGTCCGTGAAAATTTCTTCTTACAGCAACAATGATAGCCTCATTACTCGGAATACCTTTTTTCTGATACCCCCATTTACGAGCTAATTTGATAGCCGTTTCGTTTGCCTCTGCTCCTGAGTTCATCATCAAAACTTTGTCATAACCAAAATATTCGGTAATGTATTTTTCAAAAAGCCCTAATTTATCGTTATGAAAAGCCCTTGATGTAAGTGTAAGGGTTTGAGCCTGTTCTATCAGTGCCGAGATAATGCGAGGGTGGCAATGCCCCTGATTAACGGCACTATAAGCAGAAAGAAAATCAAAATATTTTTTGCCTTCTACGTCCCAAAGAAAAATTCCTTCACCCTTAGCAAGCACTACGGGAATGGGGTGATAGTTGTGGGCACCGTAGCGTTCTTCCAAAGCAATAGCTTCCTGCGTAGAAATGTGTGTGGTGGTAGTCATAAAATTTAAACTTTATAGATAGATTTGCGTTTTTACTTCAAAAAGTGAAATTTTTACAAAGATAAACAAAATTTATGGATTTTTCGTATCGTGGAAAGAAAAAAACCAATCCTTTGCCAGCTATTGAAGAAGGCGATTATTATTTGAATGAACAAGGACTAATGGTTTTTACAGAGAAATATCATCTCAAACGAGGCTATTGCTGCCAAAATGGGTGTAGGCATTGCCCTTATGGTTTCCAAAAAAACCAAAACCCCCACAAATGATTGTGAGGGTTTTTTCTTATAGCCAGATGAATTATTGTATCACAAGTTTCTGCGTCTGCCTACCTTTATCACTATCCAATTGAATAATATATACTCAAAAATAAGTGGTTTTACACTTTTCTGTACGTTTCGGCAGTTCGGCAGGCTCACTGACCTCTACGCTCAACGTACAGAAAAGCAAGTTTTCTCAAAACTTTTTACAAAAACCACTTTTGAACGAGTATAAATTTGTTGCTACAACACCGCCGAGACTTAGACTTGTCTTGTGTGCAGTTAGACGGAAGTCATACACCTTGTAAGCGAGGGGGGGCTGCGGTAGGCTATCAGGGACGCAAAGCAGCAAAGACTACGAATACTATATATTTAGCTAATAATCAAGGGCAAATGCTTTGTTGTCAATATTTTGATGAAGCCTTATACAAGCGACGATATGTGATTGAAAGAGCCAATGCTTGGCAAGACCAATTCAAGGCTTTAATCATACCTTATGAAACCAGAGTAGATACGTGGTTAAATTTGCTTATCTTATCCTTTACGGTCATTTTTATACGAAGAATCAATAAAAAAAATAAATCCTAAACAACTTCAGTGCGTATTTTATTCATTGTCAAACAATTCAGCAGGATTAATTTTAAATTGCAACATCTTTGCTGTGTCTCTGCCTCCATCACCACCTTTTCTTTGCATTGTAATTCTGCCAATTTTAAAATTCCCTCTGTTAGTAATTTCTATTTTTCCGTTTCCGAAATAATTCATGCAAAAATTCATTGGTTTAAGTACCCACCTTGCGTTTTTCTCAACTTTCTGAGCAACCAACATCCATTCTGCTGCAAATTTTCCCTGTCCTTTCAATATATCTGAAACAATTAAAGATTGATTTTTCTTTAACCATTTTAAAATTACTTTCTGTTCAACTTCAGAAAATTCATTTGCAAACATTCTTCTTATATCTTTGGGCTTATTGATTGTAGGTTTTTCTTCTCCTGTATATCTTTTTAAAATTGAAACAACTTGTAAAGGTATATTCCACATTTCTGCGTATTTATCAACCCATCGTTTATCAATTTGATTAAATCCTTTTGGATTGCTAACCAATTTAACTTGCAAATTTTCTACATCAATTGCTTTCTTTAGTTTTATGGTAACTTGTACTTGAACGTCAGTTTTGTAACCAGATATTTTCACAGCTTCCACATACTCTATTTCTATAAGTTTGTATTTCATTAAGATTAACCATGCTTGAGCATCTTTATCTTTTTTCCAATCATTAAACTTTTTTACAATATCGTCTTCATTTCTGAAACCGTCTCTTGCTGTTTGCGAACCACGTTCAATTAAATTCATTTTTTATTTTGTTGTAAATAAATTATTCAATTTATATTCTTTTAATCTTTCATTGGCAATATCAACATATTCTTTTGATATTTCAGAGCCAATCCATCGCCTATTCATTAAATAGGCAACCTTTGCAATGGTTCCGCTTCCCATAAAAGGGTCATAAACTATATCATTTTCATTCGTCCAAGTATATACTTGGTCATAAACCAATTGTTCAGGGAATATTGCCGGATGTTTATATGCTATTTTATCTTTGGTAGAAATACCCCCACCAACAGAATAGAAAAATACATTCCCTACTTTTTTTTCAGTAGTTCTTTCAACCTTTTCATATTCCAAAGCTCCATTTTTTCCCCGATTTTTCATATTTGCTAAACCTCTGTATTTTGTCGGCTCTGTAATGGGATTAAATGTTTTAGGATTCCCTTTTGAAAAAGCAAACATATACTCAAAATGCTGATGATACCTATTACCTGTTTGTGGCATAGGGTTGTTTTTATAATAAATCATAGTATCGTGTATTCTAAACCCAATTTCTTTAAAAAATAGTGCTTGTTTAAAAGAAGTTCCTGTTTCACTTCCATCGATAGTTGCATCTGAAACTACCCAAATTACTACACCTCCATTTTTTAAAACTCTATATAGTTCTTTAGCGATTTTTTCAAATTCAAAATCAAATCCATTATAATTTCTTATATCGTCATAAGGCGGTGATGTAATAACAAAGTCAATAAAATTATCAGGCATATTGCCCATTGTTATTAAACAATTTTCGTTGTATATTTTTTCAAGTTCCATGTTGTAAATTTAATCAGTTTTATTTTTATACTCAAAAGTAATTAGTTTTTTTTCATATCGAAGTTGTTTAGGATTTAAAAAGATTTCCAATCAAAGATGTATTTTTAGGTGTCAAATCCAAAATACTCTTTTTATGGAAATCTTAGGCAAAGATATAATTATTAAGTATATCATACCACATTTACAAGTAGGAAGTTGTGGAAAATGTTTAGAAACTGACTTTTGATGTCAAAGGATTGTTCCTCAACGCAGATGCAGGTTTTGATAGTAAAGAATTTAGAGCGATTTGTGAGCAAAAAGAAATCATAGCCAATATTCCGCGTAATCCTAGAAATGAAAAAGAAACAGAAAGTACAAGCTGTCAATATTTTGATGAAGCCTTATACAAGCGACGATATGTGATTGAAAGAGCCAATGCTTGGCAAGACCAATTCAAGGCTTTAATCATACGTTATGAAACCAGAGTAGATACGTGGTTAAATTTGCTTATCTTATCCTTTACGGTCATTTTTATACGAAGAATCAATAAAAAAAATAAATCTTAAACAACTTCAATAAAAAAATAAATCCTAAACAACTTCTTCAATAAATTTTCTTGCAAAGAAATCATCTCCAAAATTCTTGTCTGGGTGATACTTTATTGCTAACCTTCTAAATGCTTTTTTAATTTCGGCTTCATTAGCTCCGATTTTTATTTCTAATGTATCGTAATAGTTCTTCATTGTCATTTATAATTGGTGGTAACGGGGCGGAGATTTGCGAAGTTCTGAAAATTTCTGAGCGAAGCGAAGAAAAATTTTCAGAACTTCGCAAATCTCTTGTTGTACGCAGTGCCGAAGCGTTAGCGAAGGCACAAGCACAACAAGAGATGTAATCTCCGCCCCGTTGCCCCGCAGTGCCGAAGCGAAGCGGAGGCATTGCGGGGCAACGTTTTGCGGGTTTGTGTCAGGCGGGGATTTTAACCACTACACTTGATACGAAGAACCGCACTCCAATTATACGAAAAAATTGTTCTACGAAGCACGTCACCCCCGCTTGCACAAACCCGCTGTTAGCGGATGCCCTTCTGTCGTCCGTGTCTTGAAATGCTTGCCTGTCAATAGTTTTAGCCATCCTGTCAAGTTGTGTAGTAGTCCGTTGATGTCGCCTGTGCGTAGCGTATTTTTTATTTTTTTTAAGGGTGGGAAATTTTTTGAAAACAATTTTTTCAGGGTGGGGCAGACACACTCTCTTGCAAGTTTTGCCTACTGCGTTGCCTTGTGCGACTTGCAAGAGTGTGTGACTGCTGCGTGGATTATTCATTGAAGTATTTTGCATAGTCAGTGCTTTTGAAGTGAGTTTTCAATTCTGTGTAATTTGTAATACAGTCCGAAAGTTTTGTTTCTATGTTTTTGCTTGTTTCTGTTGTAAGTGATATTGCGTTAACTCCAATAAAGTCCAAAACCTCTTGAAGTGTTTGTTCGGTTGCATTTAAAAGATTATCATAGTTTACCTGTAATGTTCTATCTGTAAACAGTTCGTCAAATAGCTTTTGGCAATCAAGAATTTGTTGGAAGTAGTCGTTGCACTCTTGAACGGAAATAGATGTCCGAAAGTCGGTATTAGTTTTAGTCCATAGTTGTTGAGCCAATGCTCGTTTGTAAGAAAACAGTGTTGCCAATAGATTGTCCCGCTTTATGTGTAAAAATTTAATCGCTTTATTTTCCGTGAAATAATTTATTATTTCATTCTTTTTTGCTAAATGCCTGTCGTGGTCGTAGAAATATTTAAAACCCACCGCTTTGAATGGTTTAGAGTATTCTTTCCATACATAGTTTTCAAGAAACTCAATAGGTCTTTCGTTTCTTAGTTTTATTAGCTCTGATGAATGATATTCTTCGGGTAATTCGCCATAAAATTTACCAAAGTTGATTTTGTTTCTTGAGCCATAAACACCTCTTAAACAGAGGATGTCAGGGTGTGAGTTGAGATAACTCCAAAGCATTGTTGAACCTGTTCTTGCAGTCCCTAGAATTACAAAAGGTTGATATGAAAACTCCTTTGACATTATTCAATCGACAATTTTAATCCATCAAATACGACACCCTTTGTAATCCAACTCAATGGAATTTGGGGCTTTCTGTGTCGTGGAATAGTAATTAATCTATCCTCAGAATTTTCGTAAGATGATATTGCATCAGCAATAATATTAGGTGTTCGGTCATTTTCCAGAATAGTTTTACTCATTTTTCTCGTCAACCTAATAACTTCTTTCAAATCAAATTCACCTAACAATGATTTTGCTTCGTATTCCTTCTCCAAACTATTTTCAATCATATCTACCGTGCTTTCACCATCACAACCAACACCAAAAACAATGTAAATGAATGGCTTTCCTACTTGTTTTAGTGCCCTCAATCCGCTTCTGTCAAAGCTATTTTCATTTTCAATACCACAGGTAAGTGAGTCCCCACCCAAATCAATTGCCACGATTACATCAGGATTTATGTAATTAAGAGCAATAGAAAAATCAGATTTTAAAATCTCATAATAGTCATTCAATCCATACTTACTGGAAACTTTATCATACTTCGGTAAACGAGATATTAAAAAAGGGTTTGGTAAATCACCATCAAAGTCAGCCATCTCTTGAATTAACTTCAATGAAGTATGTGAATTTTTGATGCTGCCAATTAAATCATCTCTCTGAAATAAACTATGGTTTATTTTTTTGAAACCTGAATAATTCTCTTTTTTGGATACGCACAAACCAAAATTTACAGTTCCATTTGGATTTGACTTTTTTAATAAAGAAGCAAAACCAAATGCCCCAACCACATCACTTCCGCCACCAATACCAAAAACAAATATGTTAATTCCTTTTATTTCAGAAATATTGAACTGAGGCATTTCATATTTATTCATCAATCTTTTTAGCATAGCTCAATCCGGGTTAAAACAAAAATTTTAAAATCCGATGCAGGTTCAAGTGTGTCAAGGTTTATTCCTTCTGTATCTATTACTTTAATAGTTTTGAAACCTTGTTGTTTGAATAGTTGCAAATAGTTTTCAGTTGGGCGGTGATGCTCAACCTTTTTATTTCCTGTATAAATGCAGGTTTTAGTGATGATTTCTTCCTCAGTGCTTGAATGTGGAATTACATTTCTGTTTTGGAACTCTGTCTTGTGAACGTGCGCAAAATCAGGATTACAAACCGATACAATTAGCTTTCCGCTTTTTTTCAAAGCTATTTTTATGTTTGATAAAATACTGTGCAAAGTTTCGTTGTCAACTTCACATAAAACAAGATTGAGTAATGCCAAATCAAAAGCACTTTCAAACTTGCTGTCGTTTGGAAAGTATCTCTGAAAATCACCGCATCTCGCTGTTAAAACACTTTCGTTGATGTCATAAACAAAAACTTTCGCTGTTGTTTCGGTTTCAATTTGCTTTGCTGTTTTGCATTTGCCCGAACCATAGTCCAAAACTTTTTCGGGCTTAAACTCTTTTATGATTGAAATAATTTCAACATCTAATATCTCCTCTTTCTTCCTTGGTTCAACTGCTCTCCAAAGCTTTTCCCAGCCCCCTATTTCATTTGGTTCTTCGCCAACATTTATCATTGCTGTGAGTTTCTGAAAATCTTTATCACTCATTTTTGGATTTTTCAAAACAAGAAAAGCTCGCTTGATAGTATTGACAAACTTTTCCTGATTGAACGGTTCAAATGATTTTCCGTAGTCAACCAATTTTACTTTCCCCGAATTGGTTTGAATGAAATTACTCGGCTTAATATTCGTAAATACAAATTCATTTTGCTTACAGAATTTCAAAAATGCGATTAGCTGCGAAACAGTGATATTTTCTAACGGTCTGAAATGGTGATAAGGATAACGGATAAAACGAAAATCTGCTGTTTCAAAACATTCAATTTTTTCCAAGAAGTCGCTTGTGATAAAACAATCTGCCTTTGATTTTAAAAAGTCCCACTCGTTGTCAAGAATGTTGAAGTAGCATTTGTAAACGTAACTATCATCAGTAAAAACAATACCCTCTGCACCGCTTCCCAATTTTCGCAGTTTCTTTTTTATGTCAAAATAATCTTCTAAATGACTTTTGTATTTCTCATCGTCTTCTGAAATTTCAGTTATGGATTTGCTATAACTCCAAATTGCAGTAGTCAGTTCTTTAAAAAATGATTTCAGTGTTTCTTCTCGTAGTGCCTCTTGCATTGTTTCTTCAAAAGCAACAAGTTTGTTTTCGTCAGCAAATTGGCTGTAAAATTCCTTTGCAATGTCTCTCCGCTCTGCCAACAAATTTGTTAATCCTGAAATTCGATAGAAGTTCATTTGAAATCTTGCTTTCCTACGATTTAGAAAAAAGGAATAGGCATTGAAAAAGCGATTGTAAAAATCTTCTTGAATTAATTTTTCAAAAATATCTTTTGGTCGGTGCGGCTCTGTTTCTGCTTTTATAGTTTCTATTGTTTTCAAGATTGCTTTTGCAAAGGCATATCCGATAATATCATAAGCTGCTTTGTCAAGTTCTTTTCTTAAATCAAAATCTGCAACGGGGCGATTGTGTTCAAGTGAAAATGTATGTTCAAAAATTGTTCTGCCTGAAACTATTTGATTGAGTAATGCCCAAACCAAATCGCCCCGTCTTGCGTGCTTGTTATTTACTTCCAAATTGATAACAGGATAGTATTGCAGCAACTCACGATTGAAAACCAAAGTATTCGCTCCTCTGCGAGTTATCGTCTTGTTTATTGCCCTTACTTCTTTTTGCAATGAAGGTCTTGAAAGTGATTTGCCTGAAAATATTTGCTTTAAATCATCATCGCTGATTGAAGAATGATAAATCGGAACCTCCAAATGGTCGCTGTGCAGGTCAGATAAATCATAATAGTAATCGGGTTTTTCTCTTAGTAAAAAGGTATCATACTGTGTGTTTCCACCCGAAATAATGCTATGGTAGAAGTCAACCAACTGCGACCTGATACAACTCAACAAAGGAACTGGTGGGTCATTACTTATTCCGCCAATCAATGCTTCTGCATTGCCTTTGTTTTCGTTGATAATTGTGAAAACATCAACCGTTTCAATTTCAGAAAATGGGCTTACAACTGACCTAAAAGTGATATCATCATCAATTATCCAATATACTGGATTTTCAAACATTGTTGTTTCTGTAAAGAGATGATGGTGTAATATGGTTCTTCCTAATGGAATGGAATTAATGTCGGAAAACTGTTGGTAATACGCTCCGTAGTGTCCTGACTTCAAATTTTGCTTCCAATCATTCTCTTTTACAATCAAATAAGGAATAGAATTTTTTTGAAAGAGATTTTCAGTTTCTGCTAATGTTGCTCCTTTTGGCACATCTTCAATTATCAAAACTAAATCAACTGGAATTTTCTTTTCAATAATCTGCTTGGCTATCCTTTTAGCAATTATTTCATTACCCGCAATGAAACCGATTACGAATTGATAATTTCCTTTGTTCTTAAACTCTAATTCAGATTTTCTAATTGGTTTTTCTTGGTGTTGGCTGATAACTATTTCTGATTGTTCGATGGAAAAATAGTTTCTCGCTCTTTTAAAAAATTGTTGTTTGTCTTCCTCATTCATTAAGTGATGATACTTGTAAAAGAAAATCTGTAAACTCTTAATTTTCTTTTCTCGGTTTGTTGTGAGCCGTTCTCTATTCTTGTCGGTGTATGCGGTTACAAGGTGTTTTTGAATGATTTTATACTTTGGTCTCTGCTGAAATACTCTAACAAAAAAATCTCTGTCAACAGATGAATGAAGTGCTTCGTCAAAGCAACCTGCTTTTAGAAGTGTCTTTAATCTGATAAACGTATTTGAACCTCCAATACCCGGGTTCCCTTTCAGAAAGTCATTTTCAGAGAGTTGTGCCGGCAAAGTCATTAGCAGATTTTCATCATCGCTTTTTCTCAAATAATTTGCAGCGACTAAATCAAAATTGTTTGTGTTGTTGCTTTCAATCTCTTTCAGATAATAAGGCAACCAAACATCATCATCGTCAAGAGATGCGAAGTAGATGTTGTCTGAAATCCCTTGTCTCTTTACTATTTCTTCAATGCCTGTGTTTAATGCTCCTGCGTAATTATCAGTCCTGTAATTCTTGAAAAGTTCAAATCCAAATTCTTTGCAAATTTTTTGTTCTTTGAGAAAATTGACTTCTGTTGAATTTGAAACAACATACACATAGTCGGGTTTGCGAGTTTGCTCACTCACCGATTTTAATGCCCGTGGAAGTAATTCCAAGCGATTACAGGTTACTATGACTGCTGTTATTCTCATTCAATTTCTAATGCTGTTTTCAACTCGTCAAGCGAATTAGGTTTTACAAAAATTCTGTCATGCGATGGCAAAACCTCTTTTTCATTTTCATTGCGAACAACCAAACAAGTTGAAGTATAACCGACTTGTTTAGCAAGTTCAATCATCTTGGCATTGTAACGACCTGCTGGAAAACAATAGGCGGTAACGGGCTTGCCTGTTACCGCTTCAAGCCATTGTTTTGATTTTTGCAGTTCGTTTAATGCTTTTTCTTCGTCCATATATTCGGCAATCAATAATGAATGTGTCATTCCGTGCGAACCAATCTCAAAGCCGCTATCTGATAATTGTTTCAGTTGGTCTGCGTTCATATAACTCACCCTATTTTTTTGGGGCTGGTTATTAAAAAGTGAACTGAGAATTTCCATTTGTTTCTCAGGTTCTGCCCAATAGAAATTTTTCTTGGTTGTTCCTGTGATGTAATCTTCTCTTTCATTTTGGGATAAATTCATTTCGTCCACACACTGATAATAAATGTCAAGCGGTAAAACCGTGTTGTTTTTGCAGGGATTTACTACAGGAAAAAATGTTGCAGTCGCTTTGAACTTTTGTAGTAATGGCAAAGCAAACTCGAAGTTGTCAGCATAGCCGTCATCAAAAGTCAATGCAACAAGTTTTTCTGTGTCGCTGTGTTGTGTGATTTCTGAAACCGTTACAAACTGAAAGCCGTTGCCTGTCAAGAGTGATAATACAATTTCAAAATATTCTTGCGAAATAAGTGTTCCGAATGTAGAATAAGCATTGGGATAAGTAATTTCCTTTTCAGGCAAAACTCTATGGAACATCAGCACCTTAGCCATTGTCAAGATATTTTATGATTTCATCAATTCTTTTTACTGGAACAAGTAAACCGTTTTGCCTGTCGTCTAAGTTTCTACCTGCAAGCTCCTTTGCCCAACCTTCAAAAAGTGTTAAACACAAAACTTTCTTTTCAAGTTGCCAAGCAAAAGCTATTTCAGAAAGTGTCCCCGCTCCGCCACCTGCTGCAATGATGATGTCGGCTGTCCGCACTATGATGATGTTACGTGCAATACCTGCACCTGTCGGAATGGCTGTGTCAATGAAAGGATTTGCATTGTCGGCTGTGTCGTCTGGTAAAATACCAACTGTTTGTCCGTTGAATGTGTCGGGCGATTGCTTAACGCCTTTGCAAACCGCTTCCATAAAGCCTCCAAGTCCACCACAAACGAAAGTCCTGTCCTTTGTTGCGATTTGTTGTCCAAGTTGCACACCAAAGTCGTAAAGTTCTTTGCTGCACATTTTATTGTTTGGTCCTATTATTCCGATTTTCTTCATTGTCAAAATTTGGATTACAAATTACTATACTCAAAAGTAATTGGTTTTTTTTTCATATCCAAAAAAAGTATAATTTTGCCTTATGAAACTCTCAGATACAGAATATAGCTTGCTTAGAGAACTTCAGGGTACGTGATATGGAGGTTAGATTTGACACTTGTATCAATGCTCAAAGTACTTGGTTGTTATACAAGCAGTTAGAAGAAAAGCACTCGGATAAAGCCTGTATTTACGTAGTTTGTGATAATGCCCGT